>Ga0265295_1007777_pt1 | contig 12174 bp, 9 predicted proteins | sample Munlansysbiofilm_FD_192503 | JGI IMG/M metagenome (GOLD analysis project Ga0265295, IMG submission 192503) | Leachate microbial communities from a municipal landfill in Southern Ontario, Canada - Methane capture system biofilm | ecosystem: Engineered > Solid waste > Landfill > Unclassified ... | reverse complement strand
GCGTATGCGGCTGTTGGTGCCAAGCTCCGCATTCCCGGGTTCCGTCCGGGCAAGGCGCCGCGCCCGGTGATCGACACGCACATCGGCCGTGAGGCTGTGCTTGCTGATGCACAAGAGGAGGTCGTTTCGGACTCATACGGGCGCGCAGTCTCGGAGTTGGGGGTCCGTACTATCGGCCGTCCGGACGTAGGCGAGCTGGACATGATCGAGCCCGGCACAGAGTTCACCTACGTCGCCGAGGTGCGGTTGCGTCCCGAGCTCACGCTTACAGATGCCACGGACTTCACGGTCACCGTTCCATCGAAGGTCGCGACGGATCGTGAGGTCGACGCTCAGATCGAGCAGGTGCGTGAGCGCTTCGCGACACTGGAGTCCGGTGAGACCCCCGTGGCCGAGAACGACTTCGCGCTGATCTCGTTCGTCGGTACCGTTGACGGTGAGCCGTACGACGGCAACACCGTAGACAAGTACCTCTACGAACTCGGCCGCGGCATGATGCCCGAGGAGTTCGACGCTGCACTCATCGGCGTCGAGGCAGGTGGCTCCGTGGTTGCCGAGTTCGAGATCCCGGACACGAGCTCCAACGATGAGTTCGTAGGCAAGCAGGCGCGCTTCGAGATCGAGGTCCATGAGGTCAAAACCAAGGTTCTTCCCGAACTGAACGATGAGTTCGCAGCGTCTGCCGGTGGCTTCGACACGATGGATGAGTATCGTGCGGACGTTCGGGAGAAGCTCGACTCGGCCAAGTTGGCGGGCCACGGTCGCGAGGTCGAGAACGCGATCCTCGCCGAGCTCGTGAGCCGTCTGGAGGGCGAGGTACCGGACGAGATGATCGACTCCCGGGCCAACACGATGGCACGGGAGTTCTTCGAGAGCATGGAGGAGCGCGGCCTCTCGCCGATGGACTATATGCAGGCCACCGGGATGACGGCCGAGCGTCTTGAGTCGGACCTACGCGAGCAGGCCAACGGTCGTGTGCGCGAGGAGCTTGCGCTCGAGGCACTCTTCGCAGCGCAGGGTTTCGAAGTCTCCGACGAGGATCTTCGCGATGCGGTGCGCGAGATCGCGGGCGGGGATACCGAGGCCGCAGCCGAGCTCAATGCGGATCTTGCTCGCAACGGTGCGTTGCCGCTCGTGAAGGAGCAGGTCATCCATCGGAGGACCCTTAAGTGGCTGATGGACAACGCCGAGGTCATCGAAGAGGAGCAGTCATGATGCAGTCCGGAATGCCGATGAGCGCCCTTGTCCCGATCGTCGTCGAGCAGACCTCACGGGGCGAGCGTAGCTTCGACATCTACTCGAGGCTTCTGAACGAGCGCATCGTGTTCATCGGAAGCGAGATCGATGATGTGATCGCGAGTCTCGTGATCGCCCAGCTCCTGCACTTGGAGAGCGAGGACTCGGACAAAGACATCAGTCTGTACATCAACTCGCCGGGTGGCTCGGTCACCGCAGGCCTGGCGATCTACGACACCATGCAGTACATCCGTTCGGACGTGAGTACGATCTGTATCGGTCAGTGTGCGTCGATGGCGGCTGTGCTGCTCGCGTCGGGCGCGGAGAAGAAGCGGTTCGCGCTGCCCAACAGCCGCGTGCTGATCCACCAGCCATGGGGTGGTACGCAGGGTCAGGCAACCGATATCGAGATCCAGGCTCGCGAGATGCGGCGGACGCGAGAGACGCTGGACCGGATCCTCTCGACACACACAGGTCAGCCGGCTGAGAAGATCCATGTCGATACCGAGCGCGACAACATAATGACTGCGACGGAAGCGATGGCGTACGGCCTTGTCGACGACGTCTTCACCAAGCGGTCTCCGAAAGAGAGCTGATATCAGTAATGGATCGTCATGACGATACGCCACGGCTTGAGTGCTCGTTCTGCGGCAAGCCGCAGCACCAGGTGCGCAAGCTCGTTGCGGGACCCGGTGTCTATATCTGCGATGAGTGCATCGAGCTGTGCGCGGAGATCGTGGACGAGGAGCAGGCCGCTGATGCAGTGACCGACATCGAGGAAAAGGAGCTGCCCACTCCCAAGGAGATCATGGCGCGGTTGGACGACTACGTCGTGGGGCAGAACCTCGCCAAGAAGACGCTCGCTGTAGCCGTATACAACCATTACAAGCGCATCCGCACCGAGCAGGACGGTGAGGATGATGTCGAGATCGCAAAGAGCAACATCTTGTTGCTCGGCCCGACCGGGTCCGGCAAGACGCTGCTTGCGCAGACGCTCGCTCGTATCCTGCGGGTGCCGTTCGCGATCGCCGATGCCACGACGCTCACTGAGGCGGGGTATGTCGGTGAGGATGTCGAGAACATCCTGCTGAAGCTCATCACGGCAGCCGACTCCGATATCGAGCGGGCTCAGGTCGGCATCATCTACATCGATGAGATCGACAAGATCGCCCGTAAGGCCGAGAACCTGTCGATCACGCGTGACGTATCGGGTGAGGGCGTGCAGCAGGCGCTCCTGAAGATCATCGAGGGTACCGAGGCGGCGGTCCCCCCGGCAGGCGGTCGCAAGCACCCCCAGCAGGAGCTGATCCGGATCGACACGACCAACATACTCTTCATCCTCGGTGGTGCGTTCGTCGGGCTCGAAAAGCTGATCGCCGATCGTATCGGCAAGAAAGGCATCGGGTTCGGTGCCGAGATGCACGATCCGGACGAGCACGATACCGGAGCGTTGCTCGCAAAGGCGCTCCCCGAGGACCTGCACCGCTTTGGGCTGATCCCGGAGTTCATCGGTCGCATCCCGGTGACCGCACATGTCGAGGAGCTCGATGAGGCGGAGCTCGTGCGTATCCTCACCGAACCGAAGAACGCGCTCGTGCGGCAGTATGGTCGTCTGTTCGAGATGGAGGGTGTCGAGCTCGTCTTCACCGACGATGCACTGATCGAGGTGGCGCGCCAGGCTATCCTTCGGCAGACAGGGGCCAGGGGGTTGCGCTCGATCCTCGAGTCACTGCTGCTCGATACGATGTACGAGCTACCCGGCCGCACAGATGTCGATCGGGTCACGATCACCGACGAGGTCGTCAAAGGTACGGCATCGCCTGTGCTTTCGTTCGCCGATATTCAGGATGCGAGCGCCTAAGAGGGGGGCGATATCAGCCCCGAACGCATGCGGCGGACCTCATCGGGTCCGCCGCTAGTGTATCTGTCCGGTCTGCTACCGTGCAGCGTCGACTAGCTCCTCGGCACGCTCAACCTGGCTGGGATACAGATCCTTTGGGATCGCATCGGGTCCGATCGTACGGAACACCATATGTCGCGCGCAGTGTACGTTACTGCCACGACAGTACCGCTGCTTGATGATCTCAGACATCGAGGGCATCTCGGCCATTTGATCGTTGAAGAACGGGCAAGCCGGTAGGCATTCGCAGTCGCTCATTGATTCACGACCTCTCATTCGGGGACTCTACAAAGTATATCGCTAATTCGTTAGTGGATGCGCATACGGGTGCGGGTATCCATTTGTGCGAACGGTCGGTTTTGTCCGACGACCGCATGCGGAGCATGTCGGTGAAATGGCGTAGAATCCTTGCAACCACCGTTCTCGGAAGGATGTCTCGAACCAATGAACCAGCTTCCCCCAGCTTACGATCCCGATGCTGTCGAAGGTCCCGTGTTCCAGCGGTGGACCGAAGGCCGACTCTTTGAGCAGAAGACCGAGGGGGAGTCGCCGTTCACGGTCGTGATCCCGCCACCCAACGTCACAGGCTCGCTGCACATGGGCCACGCACTGAACAATACGATCCAGGATGTCGTCATTCGCCGGTCGCGCATGACCGGGACTCCGACGCGGTGGGTCATCGGTACCGATCACGCGGGTATCGCCACGCAGAATAAAGTCGAGCAGAGGCTGGCGGCCCAGGGGCTGTCGCGGTACGACGTAGGGCGTGAGAAGTTCATCGAGCTGTGCTGGGAGTGGCGTGACGAGCATGGAAGCATCATCATCGATCAACTCAAGCGGATGGGCTGCAGCTGTGACTACTCCGACGAGCACTTCACAATGGACGAGGGGTACCAGCGTGCCGTCCGAAAAGTGTTCGTCGACTGGTTCGAGAAGGGCCTCGTCTACCGCGGGAAGCGCATCATCAACTGGTGTCCACGCTGCTCGACGGCGCTTTCGGACATCGAGGTGGAGCATGAGGAGCTCGATGGGCACCTGTGGCACCTTCGCTATCCGCTGAAGGAGCCGGTCGGGGGTCGCGACCATGTGGTCGTCGCTACCACGCGACCTGAGACGATGCTCGGCGATACGTGTGTGGCGGTGCATCCCGATGACGAGCGCTACCGCGATCTTGTGGGTGCAACGGTCGTGCTTCCGCTGCTTGGTCGCGAGATACCGATCGTGGCCGACGAGTACGTCGATCCGTCCTTTGGCACCGGGGCCGTGAAGGTCACCCCCGCACACGACCCCAACGACTTCGAGATCGGCGAACGCCACGGTCTCGACAAGATCAACATCCTCACTGCCGAGGCGACCATCACCGCCGAAGGTGGTCCATATGAGGGCCTTGACCGGCGCGAGGCCCGCACGCGTGTCGTGGCCGATCTCGAGGCCGCTGGGCTGCTTGTCGGTGTGGATGACCACGTCCACTCCGTCGGCCACTGCTATCGCTGTCATACCGTGATTGAGCCGTGGCTCTCGGACCAGTGGTTCGTGGACATGAAGCCACTTGCCGCACCCGGTATCGAGTGCGTGCGGGATGTCAGGGTCACCTTCCACCCGAAGCGGTGGGAGAACGTCTACTACCACTGGATGGAAGGCATCCGAGACTGGTGCATCAGTCGTCAGCTGTGGTGGGGGCACCGTATCCCGGTCTTCTACTGCGACGAATGCGGTTGGCAGGGCGCAAGTATGGAGGACGTCGAGGTGTGTCCGAAGTGTGGCGCGTCGGTCCGACAGGATGAGGACGTGCTGGACACATGGTTCAGTTCACAGCTGTGGCCGTTCGCGACGCTCGGATGGCCTGACCAGACGCCCGAGCTGGACTTTTTCTATCCCACCACCGTACTCTCGACAGCGCGCGACATCCTGTTCCTATGGGTGGCGCGCATGATCATGAGCGGTCTCTACTTCATCGGTGACGTGCCATATCAGGATGTCATCATCCATCCCACGGTCTTCAACGCTGAGGGTCGGCGTATGAGTAAGTCCCTCGGTACGGGTGTCGATCCACTGGATCTCATGGCGCACTACGGTGCGGATGGCATGCGCTTCGGGCTCATGCTGCAGGTCACCGGAAATCAGGACATAAAGTTCTCCGAGGATAAGCTCGCGAGTTCCCGACACTTTGCGAACAAGATCTGGAATGCGAGCAGGTTCGTACTGATGAACGTAGGGGAGGACTACGAGCAGGGGGAGCCGAGTGCCGAGACAGTAGCCGATGCATGGATCCTGTCGCGTCTGGCAGACCTTGCCGCGCACGTCGACAAAGGCCTGATCACGTACGAGTTCGGCGAGACGGCCCGCGCGCTTTATGATTTCTTCTGGAACGAGTTCTGTGACTGGTATATCGAGCTCGCTAAACCGCGACTCGCTGCAGGCGGTGCTGCACGCAAGGCCGTGCTCGATAACCTGGTGTTCGTACTCGACAGTGCGGTCAGACTGTTGCATCCGATGATGCCGTTCTTGACGGAGGAGATATGGGGCCGCCTGCCTCTGAGCGATGCTGAACGTGCAGAGGCTCTGATGGTGGCCGCATGGCCTGATCCGGCAGCACTCGGCCGTTTCCGCAACGAAGATGCAGAGCGTTCGGTCGGCCTGCTGCGTGAACTAGTGAGTTCTGTTCGCGCGGTTCGGGCCCGTTACTCCGTCTCACCCAAGGTACCTCTCGAGGTCTCGGTGAAAGCTCCGGAGGCTGAAGGCGCTGTGCTACTTTCGATGAGCGACGATATCTGCACGCTCGCGGGAATCGGTCGCTTCGAGGTCGGTACCGATACGGCTCGTCCTGCACATGCATCTGTCGTGGTGGCAGCAGGTAGTGAGATCTACGTGTCGTTAGAAGGCGTCGTTGACCTCGCTGCGGAGCGTGCTCGTGTCACCACCGAGCTCGGTCGAGCGCAGGCCGATCTCGATCGGCTTACCAGAAAGCTTGCGAACGAGGGATTCCTTGCGAAGGCGGCGGCAGAGATAATCGAGAAGGATCGCATGCGCGCCCGGGATCTTGCGACAACCGTGTCCAAGCTCACCGGACAGCTGGCTGACCTTACGGAGTAGTCAGTGACCACAGATGACGTATCGTATGCATCGGCGGTGGAGCGGCTTGCTCGCGCCCTGACCTTTGGTATAAATCCTTCGCTCGATGGTATCAACGAGTTGGTGAAGGTGCTTGGTTGTCCCGGGCACGAGTGTCGCTTTGTGCAGGTCACCGGTACGAACGGGAAGACCTCGGTGACCCGGATGACGGGGGCAGTACTTTCGGCGCATGGGTACCGTACCGGTGTCTACACGAGTCCGCACCTGGTCTCGTACACCGAGCGCATCACGATCGACGGTGTGCCGCTGTCCGACGCTGAGTTTGCAGCGGTTCTCGGCGATGTCTTCGACGCAGCCGCAGCAGTGGATCGCGAGTTCACCGAGTTCGAGTTGCTTACCGCTGCCGCACTGCATGCGTTTCAAGTCAACGATGTGGAGTTCGCCTGTCTCGAGGTGGGAATGGGTGGCCGGTGGGACGCGACGAGCGTCATCGACCCGGCGGTTGCGGTCATCACGGGGGTAGCGCTCGACCACACGGACCGCCTGGGTTCGACTCGTGAGGCGATCGCCGAGGATAAGGCGCACATCATCACGAAGCACTCGGTGCCCATCCTGGGGTCGGGCTGTGGGGGTGTCGAGCATATCTTCGAGAAGCGGGCCCGCTCCTTCGGCCACTCGTCGATCCTTCGTGTCGGGCTCCGGGAAGAGGACGAAATCGCGTGGCGTGTCGTGCGTCGTCCGCATCGGCCCGGTGGCATGCTGACGCTGGATGTCCACGGAGTGCGTGACTATAGGGTCTCGATCCATGCACCCGCATATCAGGCGGCCAACGTCGCGCTTGCTATCGCTGCATCGGAGGTAGCGCTATGCAGCGTGCTGGATCCGCTTGTGACCGATCGGACGCTGCGTGCGATGGTGTTTCCCGGGCGGTTCGAGGTGCTCAGGACCGAGCCTCCACTCGTTCTCGACGGCGCTCACAACCCTGATGCCGCCGCGGTTCTCTCAAGCGCCATACACGATACATTCGGCAGTGACCTGCCGGTCATCGTCCTCGGCGTTCTGAAAGACAAGGATGTTGAGGGGATCGTTCGGGCATTGGATGGGTCGGCATCGGCGTTCATCGCCACTGAGAACGGCTCCTCGCGCTGCATCCCGTCAGAAGAGCTTGCGGCAGTGATCGCACGGGTGACGGATGGTGAGCCGCTCGTGGTGCCCGACCTGCGTCAGGCGCTTGCGCTTGGGCGTGAGCAGGGCGGTTTCGGCGGTGTGGTGGTCACCGGGAGTCTCTACACCGTGGGAGAGGTCAAGGCGTTTGAGGCCGACATCCCCTGAGGATCGCAGGTGCGATATCCCGCCGCCCGCTCGGTGGTGTATGTGCATCCAGGGTGACCGTATGGCAGCGAAGCATCTGCGTCTTACGCTATAGGGCGTCTGTGTTCTGCTAGAATCTCGATAGCTATGCTGTGCCTCTGGCCTACATCGCCCATGGCGATACCCGAGAGCCACGCGAAGAGATACCACTAAGACCCTGAGGGGGACCGCATGGAAGACGCTCTCGGAGAACTCCTTGCTCCGATCCAGCCGGCACTGACGTTGGCCACGAACCTCTGCCTTCTGTTCTTCGTGGTGTTCTCTGTTGCGCTCGTGTTCTGGACGTGGCGTGATGCAGAACGTCGTGGGGCGATGCCATGGTTCTGGGCGATCGTCGTTTTGCTCTTCAATGTCTTCGGGTGGGCCATCTACATGGTCGTCCGTCCGCCCGAAAGCGCGCTGGATGCCCGCGAGCGTGAACTTGAGATCCGCGCCAGGGAGGTCGAGTTGCTGCGTGAAGGGCAGACGTGCCCGGCGTGCTTCCAGCCGGTCGAGCCCGACTACCTGATCTGTCCCTCCTGCATGAAGAAGCTCAACAAAGAGTGTGTCAGTTGCGGGAAGGCTCTCAAGCTCGATTGGCAGGTCTGCCCGTACTGCAAGACCAAACAGTGACCTGTCGCAGCACCACTTCTGCGGTCCGGTTTTTCTAAGAGGGAGCGTCGCGATGTCTGATATCTCCATCACACTGCCGGATGGCAGCACCAGATCCGTCTCGGAAGGCGCTAGCGTCATCGATGTCGCTACTGCTATCGGCCCCCGTCTTGCCGCGGCGGCCATAGCTGGACGCATCGATGGACGGATGGTGGACGTGTGCGCTCCCGTGCACGATGGGGCGCAGGTCTCGATCGTGACGGAACGCGATCCCGAAGCGCTGGACTTGCTCCGTCACTCGGCCGCGCACGTTATGGCCGAGGCGGTTCTCGAACTCTTCCCGGACACGCATTTCGGTATCGGCCCTGCGATCGAGGACGGCTTCTACTACGACCTCGAGATCGGGCGGACGTTCACCCCGGAGGATCTCGAGGCCATCGAGCAGAAGATGCACGAGATCGTCGTTGCCGAGCAGGCGTTCGATCGATGCGTGCTTTCGAGGCGGGAGGCCGAAGAGGGTTTTGTCGATCAGCCCTACAAGCTCGAGCTCATCGGGGAGTTGCCTGACGATGTCGAGATCTCGACGTACGCTTCCGGCTCGTTCACAGACCTCTGCCGCGGCCCGCATCTTCCGCACACCGGATGGGTGAAGGCGTTCAAGTTGATGAAGGTCGCAGGCGCGTACTGGCGCGGCGACTCTGATCGCCCGATGTTGCAGCGTATCTACGGCACGGCGTGGTTCTCACAGAAGGACCTCGATGCGTACCTCACGCGTCTTGATGAGGCTGAGAAGCGCGATCATCGCAAACTCGGCAAGGAGCTCGATCTGTTCCACTTCGACGAGCTCGCGGGGTCCGGGCTGGTCTTCTACCACCCCAAGGGTGCACGGGTGCTGCACGATCTGATCGAGTGGCTCTCGGCGGACCTGTACGAGCGTGGGTATCAGGAGATCCGCACGCCGCACATCTACAAAGCCGACGTCTGGCGTACAAGCGGACACTGGGACTTCTACCGGGAGAACATGTACCCCTTCCAGATCGATGAAGGGGAGGGTAAGGAGCCCACGGACTATGCGGTGAAGCCCATGAACTGCCCTGGTGCGCTGCTCGTGTACCGCTCCAGTGTGCGATCCTACCGCGATCTCCCGATGCGGCTGTTCGAGTTCGGTACCGTCTACCGCCACGAGAAGAGCGGTGTGGTGCACGGTCTCATGCGGGCTCGTGGCTTCACGCAGGATGATGCACACATCTTCTGCACCGGTGAGCAGATCATCCCCGAGGTCAAAGCGATGCTCGACATCGTCAAGTTCATCATGGATACCTTCGGGTTCGAGTACTCGGCCGAGGTCTCCACGCGGCCGGAGAAGTCCGTGGGTCGCGATGCTGACTGGGACCTGGCCACGCGCGCGCTCATGACCGCGCTCGACCAGTGGGGCCTCGCGTATGAGATCAACGAGGGTGACGGTGCGTTCTATGGACCCAAGATCGACATCAAGGTCAAGGATGCTATCGGCCGGATCTGGCAGCTCTCCACGATCCAGGTGGACTTCAACAACCCCGAGCGGTTCGACATCACCTATCGCACCGCCGAGAACACCGAGGCACAGCCGTTCATGCTGCACCGCGCCATCTTCGGGTCCATGGAGCGATTCCTTGGCATTCTGATCGAGCACACAGCCGGGGCGTTCCCTACGTGGCTTGCGCCGATCCAGGCCGTGGTCATCCCGATCGCCGACCGACACCTGGAGCACTGCGATGACGTCCGCCGCCGTCTCTCGAAGGCCGGCGTGCGCGCGGAGGTGTACTCCGACAACGACCCGATGCGTGTGAAGATCGCGAAGGCACAGCAGCAGAAGGTACCGTACATGCTCGTGGTGGGCGATAAAGAGATCGATGCCGACACCGTCGGCGTGCGCGAGCGCATCGCTGGTGACATCGGCGCGATGAGCGTGGGTGAGTTCGCGGAGCGGGTGCTTGCCGAGAGGCCGTAGGGACGCGCAGTATCTCAGGCGGTTGCGTCTCGTTGCATCGTGAGCGTGCGTTCGATCCCGCCGAGTAGTGCGTCGAACACGAGCGCGAGTCCGGCGGCGAGCAGCGCTCCCTCAAGTGTTACGGCGGGCGCGAGGTTCACGAGGCCGTTGATGATGGGTGCGCCGAATCCTCCAGCCCCGGCGATCGCGCCGAGCGTGGCGGTCGCGACGTTCACAATCACCGAGATGCGGATGCCGGCCACGATGACCGGGGCGGCAAGTGGTAGTTCCACCCGCCGCAGGCGTTCTGTCGGGCGCATACCTATCCCCGTGGCGCTCTCGAGCACATCCGCAGAGACGTCGGTGAGTCCTGAGATGGTGTTCCGCAGTACGGGTAGCACGCCGTAGAGGGCGAGCGCGACGACCGTCGGTTGTACGCCGAAGCCCAGTAGTGGGACCGCCAGGGTGAAGACGGCAACGGGCGGGAACGTCTGACCTATGTTACTCAGATCGGTGACCACATCACGGAAGTCAGCACCTGCTGGCCGTGTGACGAAGATCCCGAGTGCGAGCCCCACGGTGATCGAGATCGCGCTGGAGATCAGTACGAGCTCGAGGTGCTGACCCACCAGACCCAGTGGTGTCACGTCCGGATACAGGATACGGGTCTCGTTCGGGAACAGGGCACCGAGTGTGGCGCGCCAGAGCGGAGTCGCTGATGCGAGGGCAAGATACACGCCCAGGGCGATGACGGGGGCGAGGATGTGTCGGATCGTTCTCATGTGAGTGGGCGCCTGAACCGCTCGACGATGGTCTCGACGCTCACGCTGCCGACGAGTGTGCCGTGCTCGTCCTGTACACCGATGGCTGTGGCGCCGAGTTCGAGGATTCGCGCGAGCGCCTCACGAAGCGACGCCGTGGAGCGGACCGTGCAGGCACAGCCCTCGGCAGCAGCAACCGGCCCGAGCGCTTCGGTGACAGGAGCGAGCGAGAGCCGCTTCAGCGCCCGCTCGGCGCCGACGAAAGAGGCGACGAACTCGTCTGCAGGATATGCGAGGACGCGTTCCGGTGTGTCGTACTGCACGAGGCCTCCTTCACGCATGACGGCGATTCGGTCGCCGAGCTTCACTGCCTCGTCCATGTCGTGCGTGACGAACAGCACCGTCTTCTTAAGTGTGCTCTGGATCTTTCGGAACTCGTCATGAAGCATGTCTCGGGTGAGCGGATCGACTGCACCAAAAGGTTCGTCCATGAGCAGGAGCGGCGGGTCGGCAGCGAGCGCCCGGGCCACGCCGACGCGCTGCGCCTCGCCACCTGAGAGCTCGTGAGGGTATTTCCCCTGATACCGGATGGGATCGAGCCCCACCAACTCCAGCAACTCCAGGGTCCGGGTGCTGATGCGCGCGCGGTCCCAGCGGAGGAGTCCGGGTACGACCCCGACGTTTTGAGCGACCGTCCAGTGTGGGAACAGCCCGACGCCCTGGATGGCGTAGCCGATGTGGCGCCGAAGTGCTTCAGGACGGAACTCGCGTACATCGCGTCCGTCTACGGTGATCGTCCCCTCATCGGGCTCGACGAGTCGGTTCACCATCCGCATGGTCGTCGACTTGCCGCAGCCACTCGGGCCGATGAGAACGACGACCTCTCCGGCCGGAACCTCGATGGAGAGGTCTGCGACCGCAGGCTTCTTGCTTCTCGCGTACGCCTTACTCACGCTGCGGATCGATATCACTGGGTCGCTCCTTCGGTTCTGCGGCGATGGCGGGGCGAGAGTAGTTCCTGGACTACCCCGAGGACGCCATCGAGTACCAGGGCAAGAAGCACGAGTGTGATCGATCCGAGGAGGATCAGGTCAGGGGCCTGCTGTGACAGGCCGCCGAAGACGAAGAGTCCGAGGGTTCCGGCAGCAACGAACGCTCCGAGCGTGGCGTTGCCCAGTGTCTGTACCGCGGCGGTCCGGGCCCCACCGAAGACCACCGGCATCGCGAGAGGGAAACGAACCCGGTACAGGACCTGCCACTCGGTCATACCCATG
>Ga0265295_1007776_pt1 | contig 12176 bp, 11 predicted proteins | sample Munlansysbiofilm_FD_192503 | JGI IMG/M metagenome (GOLD analysis project Ga0265295, IMG submission 192503) | Leachate microbial communities from a municipal landfill in Southern Ontario, Canada - Methane capture system biofilm | ecosystem: Engineered > Solid waste > Landfill > Unclassified ... | reverse complement strand
GGTCGAACTGGGACGGTACTACTCCGATCAGGGCGCCGACGAACTGGTTTTCTATGATATCACCGCCAGCTATGAAGATCGGGATATTTTTATCCACATTGTTGAAAAAGTGGCTGAAGCCATCCGTATCCCCTTCACCATAGGGGGCGGTATCAGCAAGGTTGAAGATTTTCGCAAAGTCCTGATGGCAGGCGCTGATAAGGTCTCGGTTAATTCATCTGCTGTTAAAAACCCCCAGCTGATCCGTGAAGCGGCCCTTCGTTTTGGAGCCCAATGTGTGGTTTTATCAATCGATGCCAAACGCAATAATCAGGGTTCCTGGGATGTCTATGTTAAAGGCGGCCGGGAAAACACCGGCATCGATGCCATTGAGTGGGCCAAACAGGGTCAGGCTCTGGGTGCCGGAGAGATCTGTATTAACTCAATCGATACCGATGGGGTAAAAAAAGGTTACGATCTGGAACTCAACCGGAAACTCTCCAGTCTTCTGACCATTCCGATAATTGCCTCTGGCGGGGCCGGAAAAATGGAAGACTTTGCCGAAGTATTAAAAGTAGGCGCCGATGCCGCTCTGGCGGCATCCGTATTTCACTATAAAGAAATTCCCATTGTTGATTTGAAAAATTTTCTACACAATCAGCAAATACCTGTCAGACGGGTATAGAAAGGTAAAACATGGATTTAGAAAATATAAAATATAATGAAGCGGGATTAGTTCCTGCCATCGTTCAGGATTATGAAACCCGTCAGGTGCTGATGATGGCCTGGATGAACGAAGAAGCTTTGAAATTGACCCTGGATACTAAAAAAGCCACCTTTTACAGTCGCAGCCGCCAGACGCTGTGGGTAAAGGGTGAAACCTCGGGTAATACCCAAACCGTCGTAAAAGTCGATTACGACTGCGACGGCGATACCCTGCTGCTTCAAGTTATTCCCGCCGGCCCAGCCTGCCATACCGGCAATACCTCCTGTTTCTATCGCAGTCTGGCCGTGAATTCAGAAACAAACCTGGGCAACATGGAAGTCCTGACGATGCTGTACAATCTCATTGCCGACCGAAAAATAAATCCAATTGAAGGTTCTTATACCAACTACCTGTTTGAAAAAGGCGTTGATAAAATCTGCAAAAAAATCGGTGAAGAATCTGCCGAAACCATTATTGCGGCCAAAAACAACGATCCTGCTGAGCTAATCTATGAAGCTTCAGATTTGATCTACCACTTGCTGGTATTGCTCAACAATCAGAATGTGGATCTTGAATCACTCTTTCGGGAGTTGACTAAACGACACCAATAAGCCATCCTTTTGCCGATGAAAAATATATTTTTAATCGGCAATTTTTTACGCCCTGAGCTTGGACGCAAGAACAAATTCAAAAAACCGCCCGTTGGCGGTTTTTTGTTAATATGTACACATTTCATTTATTTAGTACGGTTTTTAATTGCTTGATTTCTTTTTCGATTCTGGATCGGATTAGATATCCAAAGCTGCGTGGTAGCCCTGATAAATAGCGGTTGTGATGGTGGATGCTTTTACGCAATCCCCAATTTCAATAACATATGGGGCACAGTCTACCAAGGTTTCGGCAATATTGCGGCGCGGCTTTTGTCCCAGGGCACAGATCACTGTCGTGCCAGGAACTAACACTTCCTTGCCATCAGTATCTTCACAGATAACCCCCTGATTGGTAACTTGCAGCCCTTTTAATTCGGTATGAACGGTAATACCGCATTTTTCAATTTCATTCATCATCAACGGTCGATGGCGAAGATTAGCGTCTGGTGCCAATTCTGGTCTCATTTCCACCAGGTGTACAGTCTTCCCTTCCCGGGCAAAATGGATGGCCGCTTCACAGCCGGCCAAACCGCCGCCTAAAACAACCACGGTATCCCCAACCTGATCTTTTTTCTTGTAGTAGTCGTTGACGACAATCACATTGTCACCATCCAAACCGGGAATTGCTGGAACGATGGGTTCCGAACCGACTGCCACAATCAGGGCATCAACATTTTCCTGATCGACATATTCTCTTGTTACCGGTGTATTTAGACGAATCTCAACGCCAGCATCTCTGGCCAATTTTTCCAGGGTGACACCCAGTTCGTACATTTCATATTTAAATGGTATCGCCTGTTCACCTTTGAGGATTCCACCTAAGGTGTCGCCTTTTTCGCAAAGAATAACCTGATGGCCCCGTTTGGCCGCTGTTAACGCCGCTTCCAGTCCAGCTGGTCCGCCGCCTGCCACCAATACCTTTACCGGGTTGGCAGTGGGAATAATTTCAGTCCCATCCATTTCCCGACCAATTAAAGGATTGACGGTACAGCGTCGGGTGGATGTAACTGCCCGTTCAGCCATGCAGGTAAAACAGCGGAGGCATTTAATGATATCGGCATCGTGGTTGCTTACGACTTTTCGTGGCAGGAAGGGATCAGCTAACAGTGCCCGAGCCATTTCAACAATATCAGCCTGACCAGAAGCAATAATTTCTTCCATCATCACTGGGTCATTTAGTCCGCCCAGGGTTGCCACTGGCACCGAGACATGTTTTTTGATTTCAGCAGCAAGATAGACATTTCGGCCATGAGGTTCAAACATCGATGGATGGGTCAAGCCGAAGCCGCTTTGATAGGTACCCGCGGTAATGTGCAGTAAATCAACTTTCGATTCGACCATCTTGGCAATTTCAACCCCATCTTCAAGGGTGTAGCCGCCTTCAAATAATTCCGATCCGCTCATTCTGAATTCGATCGGGAAACCTGGTCCAACCGCTGCGCGAACACTGTCCAGCACTTCTAAGGCCAGACGCGCCCGGTTTTCTAATGGGCCGCCGTATTTATCGGTGCGGTGGTTGAAAAAAGGCGAAAGAAACTGGTTCAACAACCAACCGTGACCGCCATGGACCATGATCATTTCAAATCCGGCCCGTTTAGCCAATCCGGCTACCCGTCCGTAAGCAGCAACAATATCATCGATCAGTTCCTGGGTCAGTTCTTTAACTGGTCTGCCATCAGGACGGCTTCCAGCGCTGGGTCCCCACTGGGCCATGCCGCCTTTTTTATCCTTATCGGTCAGATAGGTCCCGGCATACTGTCCAGAATGTGATAATTCGACACTGGGAATAGCCCCATGACGACGGATTGCGTCGGCCGTGTAAGTAAAGCTGGCCAGTGAATCAACCGTTTGCAGATCAAGATGATACATATGGGATCCTTCTGTTTCAGGATGAACCACACATTCACTGACCGTTACGGTTGCGGCACCGCCTTTGGCTCGCAGTTCATAAAAAGCTTTTGATTTAGGGCCAATGGTACAATCGGCAGTAATATCGGTACCTCCCATGGGTGCACCAAACATTCTGTTTCTGAAGGTTACATTACCAATTTTAATCGGTTTAGATAAATTCGGATATTTTCGTTGCATTGTCAATTCTCCTTAAATTTTTTTCGTTGGTTCCATCAATAATAAGCGGTCAATTTAATAAAATAGTAACATGATCTTTTTATAATGTCAACATAATCATGTAAGTATTTACATGATTATGTTGCTAAATTTAACTTCACTGTAAACGTTATTAACTTAATAACAAAATGTCAGAAATTCTGGCCAAAATAACTGGTTGGATAAAAAAGAGATACTTTGCTTGGGTTCAACTCTAAATTCTAAACCTGCCAAGCAAAACATCTCTTTAAAATTCCTTTAATTATATTTGAAAGAAGAAACAAAGACAAAATGATAATGTTTTATCCTTGACGTTTACTCAAAAGATGGTTATCATTAAAAAAAACACGAAAAGAGGAGCCTTATGATCTCAGAAAAAATGCTTGAAAAAATCAGGGCGCTCTGTAAGGACCTCGATGGTCTGTCCCAGGAGAGCTTTGATAAAGGAATCAAAATTTTTGCCGCCGATAAGGCCGAATCCCAAAAATCTCAAGTAATTGATGTAATCAGTAAAAAAGAACATGAACGACTTTCAAAAAACTCCGAGTATACTCAGGCCGCTGAAATCATCACCGACACCCTTACCCTACTGGAAGAATTGGATAATCTGGAATGGATCTATAATGACCTGATTCGAAAACTGTATCACAGCAGACCTGACCGACCAAAAACAACCGATGATGACACCGTTTTTAACCTAGAACCGCCGTTTTCCCGATCGAAATTTCTAAATTAAAAGGAATCGACTAATTTATCACTTTCCAATTATTAAGCCATCTTGAAAAAATCCACTGCAAGATCAAATTCTGCAGTGATCAATTACCATCGTTACAAACACACACGTTAAAACAGCCTGTTGCCGTTAACGGCAACAGGCTGTTTTTTAAGCATCATTACCAGTTCAGCTCCAGTCCGACCCCCACTTCAACCACAGGAATGTGCGAGTGAATGGCCGCCTTGACAGAAAATGCGGTACAGTGGCAGGGATAGATCTGCTTGATTTGATTGCTTTTAAAATAGTCAATGGTCTGTTCCACCCGGTCGTTGACCTCAAACAGATGGAAGCCGCCGATGACTCCGCAAACCCGCTGCTCTCCAGTGACGGCTTTGGCGTACTCAATAATGTTACAGATGCCGCTATGGGAACAGCCGGTGATAATGAAAATCCCCGTTTCACCCTGATAGACCAGGGCGGAATCATCCAATAGATAATCATCGATCAGGTCATCACCTACTTGCTGTTTTCCAATTGGCTCCGATTTTTCAAAAGCCATCACCCGGGGAATTTCACCCAGAAAAATGATGTTTTCGGTAACCTTTACCGGGGTTCTGGTGAGCATCAACCGGCACCTTGCTTCCAGTTCCGTTCGGGAAAAGGGGGCTGATATTTTCAGCCCATCATATTCTTTATGATTCAGCGCGTGGGGATGGGTGATGATCTGCAGGGGCTCCTGCCGTTTTATCTCAAATAAGCTTGTCAATCCGCGGGTGTGGTCATCGTGGCCATGAGAAAGGACGATGGTGTTAATCCTGCTTAAATCGAGGTTCATGGCTGTAGCATTTTTTATGAACAGATCCGAGTAGCCCACGTCAAAAAGAAAGGCTTCTTCCCCGTCTTCTATATAATAACAGACCCCGGGCTCACCCCAATAATATTCGTCAATAGTGGTATTGTTATCAACAAGAACTGTTAGTCGCATCTGCTTTTCCATCTTCCAATTTTTTCTGAACCACAAAAAATAGCTTCCGGGGCAGCGCCCCTTCCTCAAAATTGTCAATGGCGATGATCTCGAAACCGTCGGCTAACTTTTCAACCTTTTCTCTACTGAAAAAATGAATAATAAATTTACCGCATTCGTAGATGTCTTCGCCATGATGGGTACCGGTACCACAATCTGCGTCATCGGTGTTACGGGCTGTATAGATGGCGATGCCTGCCGGTTTCAGCACCCGGTTGGTTTCTGCCGAAATGGCGGTCAATTCTGAAGTCGTTAAGGCCATACAATAAAGCATATGGGAATAACAGGCATCAAAACTCCCGGTCGCAAATGGAAAGACCTGTCGTACATCATGTTGTAATGTTGTAACCAGGTAGTCAACTTCCAACTCTTTTGCCCGCTCTCTGATGGCTTGAATACCAGCCACCGTATATTCGATGACAGTTACAGCAAAACCCTGCTGGGCAAAGTAAAGGGTATCACGGCCCTGACCGCCGCCCAATTCGAGAATCCTCCGGACGCCGTTATTTTTAAAAATCTCGACGGCTTTGATGGCGGCAATGCTGGGATCTGTCCCAAACATCTGAGGTTTTCTGGCAAAGGTGTCTTCCCAGTGGCAATTCTGTTTATTAAATATTTCTTTTTTCAAATCGATTTCCTTTCGTCGCTTCAATTAGTCTGATTTTCTGATGAAAAGACTGTCTGCCGGCTCTTTTCCCCAAAATATTCAAGTTTTATCTCAGTATACCGTGTCCAGCCCCTAGAGTCAAAGATCAGTTCTGATAACATGAAACTTTATCAACGATTACTTTGAATCGTTATTTCTATCTCGGCCAATAAAAATACTCTCCATAAAAAAAGGTTGATGACAGCGCATCAACCAGCAAATACTTTTACAAACTTTTTAAAACACCTTGGTGGTCCACTGAGAACAATCCCAGACTTCATTGACAAAACTTTCATAGAATTCCGGTTCGTGGCAGACCATCAGGATCCCACCATTATAAGCCTTTAAGGCTCGCTGCAGTTCGGCCTTGGCATCGGCATCAAGGTGATTTGTAGGCTCATCCAGAACCAGTATATTAGTTTCCCGGTTGATCAATTTACAGAGCCGGACCTTGGCCTGTTCACCACCACTTAAAACCTTGACCATGCTTTCAATATGCTTCCGAGTCAGCCCACATTGGGCTAGGGCTGAACGCACCTCATTCTGATTAAGAGAAGGGAACTCGTTCCAAACCTCATCAATACAACTGGTCCGGATATCCTGATCCATTTCCTGCTCAAAATAGCCAATTTGTAATTTTTCGCCTTGTTCAACGGTCCCGGCAACCGGGGAAATCAACCCCAAAATACTTTTAAGTAGAGTCGTTTTACCAATGCCGTTGGTACCTTTCAAAACAATTTTCTGTTTTCGCTCCATCACTAAATTCAGAGGTTTAGACAACGGTTCATCATAGCCGATAACCAGATCAGCTGTTTCAAAAACCCGGCGACCAGTGGCACCGGCTTCTTTAAAATTGAACCGTGGTTTGGGTTTCTCAGAGGCCAGCTCGATGATGTCCATTTTATCCAGTTTTTTCTGCCGCGACATGGCCATATTGCGAGTCGCTACCCGGGCCTTGTTCCGGGCGACAAAGTCTTTCAAATCAGCAATTTCATTTTGCTGTTTGTTGTAAGCGGCTTGTTCCTGAGCTTTTTTTGCTTCCAATACTTCCTGAAACTTGGCATAATTCCCAACATAGCGGGTCAATTTCTGGTTATCCATATGGTAAATCAAATTAATGACTGAATCGACGAAGGGTAGATCATGAGAAATCAGAATAAAAGCATTTTCATAGTCATTCAGATAGCGCTTTAACCATTCAATATGCTGTTCGTCCAGATAGTTAGTTGGCTCATCCAACAGTAGAATATCTGGTTTTTCCAACAGTAGTTTTCCCAACAACACCTTGGTGCGCTGGCCACCACTGAGTTCGGTGATATCCTTATCCATACCGATGTCGTTTAGACCCAGGGCATTCCCCACTTCTTCGACCTTTGAATCGACCAGATAAAAGTCATGAAACTCCAACAATTCCTGAAGGTCGCCCACCTCTTCCAGACTCTTTTCCACTTCTTCGGGGCTGTCTTCAGCCATTTTTTCATAAAGAAAACCGATCCGGTTTTCTATTTCCAGCAAAAAATCGAAAGCCGAAGTCAGAACATCCCGAACAGTCATACCCGGTTGTAAAACGGCGTGCTGATCCAGGTAGCCGATTCGGACATTTTTGGCCCATTCTACCTTACCCTCATCCGGCATCAGCCGATCCGTGACGATATTCATGAAGGTCGACTTACCTTCGCCGTTAGGTCCAATTAAACCGATATGCTCTCCCTTTAACAACCGAAACGATACCTGATTAAAAATCGCCCGATCACCAAAACCATGAGAAAGATTTTCGACATTTAAAATACTCATTTATTCTCCATTTCAAATTTTTCCAATTAAAAACACTTCCAGATTGGTGTTACTGATCAGGAAGTGTGTTTTACATAATATCCAATGATTTTAACCGTATTATTATAGCATATTTAAATTGATTGCACCAGCGTTTGTAAGCTTTTCTGACCAACGAAACAATAAATTTAAGAATCACAATCTACCGTATTTCTCTGTGTTATGATACGGTTACGATCCTTGATAACTTATCTTCGGATACTACCCTTTCGGTCCTTTCTTTTGGGGTTGCTCCTGGCCAGATAAAAATACAGCATTGCCTGAATCAGGGTGACCAGGCCCATGATGATTTTCTCAAACCAGGTCGCACCCAGCAGATTACCCAAGGTATTTAAACAGGCGAATAAAAATGACAGCCAGAGATATATTTTTGAAAGCAGCTTAAACTGCTTATACTCAACAACACCAGCAGCTACAGCTATTAACGGCACCCCAAAACTCACCACGATCACACCCATTATTGAGGCCTCAAAAAATAGTACCGCCATTAATATCAGTGAAAAAATCAACCAGCCGATATAGAATCTTTTATAGTCTTTCACCCGAATCAACCCTGATGCCGCGGCAATTACCGGGATTCCATAAATCATCATCACGATACTGGTAGTTGCCGTACGAACAGCCGCATCATAGCTCTCCAGTCGTCCGCCACTGATGGATTCATAGGGAAGAATTTTGAGGATCACTAACAAAAATACGCAGATTGTAAAGAGATTCAGAATAATGATACCTTTGCCAGCAGTTTTTCTGTTGATTTTCATAATTCCTCCCCGGATGACTGTTTTTGTGACAATGACAGTCTTGCTTATTTTAGAAATTCCCATCCCTGTCAGGATTGTCCACTTGGTGCCAAAATATTCCAGAACAATTCTCCCGTAGTTTTTCTTTGATCATTAAAATTTATCTGATATCATTATAGCTTTATTTTGAGTATTTTTCAAGTTACGGTCATTAAACCAAGCACTGTTTCAATATTTTTAGTAACGGATGTTTTTTCGCAGCTTCTTATGATCGCATCATACAATAGCAGGTTAAACCCATTTCGTCTGAAGCATGGGTTTCCATTAATTGAAATCCGAAATGTTCATAAATCGGCAGGTTATCCGGGTTAAAAGTCTCCAGAACGATGGGCTCCTGATTGGCCGCACACTTTTCGAAAACCGGTGTAATGAGCTTTCTGAAGACGCCCGTTCCTTTTGTCGACTTGTCCGTGGCGATCACTAACAGATGATATACATCACCTTGATAATATGCCTGATGCCAGTTCTGCGGAATGATTTGAGCCTGCTTTATCGCCCGATCCTGAATCACCTGCAGTTCATCGGCTGTCATCACTTCCATAAGTTTAAGGGATGACTGCTGCATAACGTTGATTAGCTGATCTTCCGGTAATTCTTTAGTTGAATAACCAAACAGCATTCCTTTGCCGTCTTCTATCACATGTACGGCATTCACTTCCATAAAGGCCTGAATCTGTCCTTCAAACTGGGCTTCAATCAGCAGACCGGCCCGATCCAGATCTTTGACCTGGTAGATTACTCCCGGATCTTCATTGAAACGGGTTTTCATCAATTGAGTGTAGGTTTTTAGTTCTTTTTTACTTAACATTTGTAATCCTCTCCATCTTTTATTATCAAAAATTGTCTTGATTATCGCTTTCCGGAATAATTAATATTATAGCATAAATACTTATTAAATTGAGTAGAAATACTATTATTATAATACTCATTTCGATATTTTAAGAGTGTCCTTCTGCACCTAAAAAGAACCTATCGGAATCGACTTTTTCAGAGCCGATTCGATAAATTCTATGGTTTAGGAGTATTTACCCATCTTTCTCTTATTAAAACGCTGGCACCGAAGCTGGCAATTTTTCTGATTATTAAATTTGGTCAGACATGTTCTACTTGAATATCCCAGCTAAAACAAACCATTTCAGAATTTTGCGATTTTCTCTTGACACTGATAATTATTGAGGCGAAAATGGACCAATAACTACATTGAGAAAGTTGGATTTTTTAAACCATGAAAAAAAAGAAACCAGAAATGGAAATGAAAGATAAAATATACAGTGCCGCAAAAACTATGTTTTATGAAAGAGGTTATGGCAAAACAACCTACAAGCAATTGGGCGAAGCTGTCAATGCCAATAGTGCCCTGATTGCTTATTATTACGGCTCAAAAGGCAAACTGGCCGTCCTGGTTTATAATGAATATATGAATCGCATCAAAAATATTGTCCGGGAACAGTTTCACCTCAATCATCTTGACTATGATGTTCTGGCGGCAACAGCAGTCGAGATCCGCGTCCATGGCAATTTGATGCTTGGCAACCGTAATCTGAATCAATTCTATGCTGAAATTATGAGCGAAAATATCCTGGTTAAAGAAGATGCGGTAAATGAAGCGTATTTTCAGGAACTTGTTGCCGTCTGTAAATTGGACCTGCCACCCTACAAGCATAAGCTACTGAACTATGGCGATTTCGGCTTTCGTCAAGCCATCGGTTTGGCCCACCAAATGGGCAAAATTGATTGCTCCTATAAGGAATTTAACGATGCCTCGATCGAAACACTGCTATTGCTGCTCAGGCAGGTTGATCGCATCGATGAGATCTTGACATTTTCCAATGAATTTCAGAAAAAAATGCCCAGACTATTGGTAAAAAAAGCTTTTGAAATCACCTATAAGCAGGACCACAACAGGGACTAAGGTTTTTGTATTAGCTAAAAATGACCATTCCGGAATTTATTCAACACCGCCGCTTTATCTGAGCGTAAATTTCAGTTAACGCTGTTCATTAGTAATAGGTAGTGCTGTTCCATTGTCGAATCCGTCAACGGTGCTTTCAGGCGACGGTTCATCTCAAAAACGCCCGATCTCCAGTCGCCAATATACAGTCAGCATTGACGCGTTTAATCAGTTTTTTTCATATTCATGAAAATCGCTGTAAAATGTTCCGATTGTTACTATTTCCTTTCTTTTTCCTGTGTTATATTATATTCAACCTAAAAAAACCACAGAAAAATCGAGACAAAGACGTCGAAAGAAACTTTCGGCGTCTTTGTCATTTTTATGAAGGTATCACAAAGTTCACATTCATTACGAAAGGAAGTAATACCATGTCAAGAATTAATTATTCATCCGGAGCCCCCCTTGAAGAAAAAGTAGGCTATTCACGGATGGTGAAAATCGGCAATCTGATTATGATCGGCGGCACCACCTCGGTTCAACCCGACGGCAGTGTTTACGGCGAAGGCGACCCCTATGCACAAGCCAAATACATTTTTGAAAAACATGTCAAACTTTTAGCCGAAGCCGGAGCTACCCCTGCAGATGTAGTCAAAGTCATGTGCTATGCCACCCGAATGTCCGATTGTGGGGAAATTGGCCGGGCTTACTCGGAAATTTTTAAAGAATTCCGACCGCTGTTCACGGCAGTCGGAACGTCAGAGCTCAACCGTCCCTCGCAACTATGCGAAATCGAAATGACGGCAATCATCATTTCCGAAGAAAGTGGGTGTGACAAATGACACGGATCAGTGAACATCCCATTCTTGGTGAAACCGAAAAAGGCCGGCGGGTGACATTCTTCATGGATGGCAAGACGATCGAAGGCTATGCCGGCGAACCCATTGCAGTGGCCTTAAAAGCCGCCGGGGTGATGGTTCACCGCTATACTCAAAAAGCCCATGAGCCCCGCGGTATCTTCTGTGCCATCGGCCGCTGCACCGACTGTGTCATGATCGTCGATGGTGTACCAAACATCCGCACCTGTATTACACCGCTGGTTGAAGGCATGAAAATTCAGACTCAGGATGGGGTCAGCGGATTGGAGGTAAGTGAATGAAACGCTACGATTTAATCGTCGTGGGAGCCGGGCCTGCCGGTCTCTCAGCAGCCATTGAAGCTGCCCGATGCGGGATGAGGGTTGCTGTTTTTGATGAAAATGCTAAACCTGGTGGACAATTATTCAAGCAGATCCATAAATTTTTCGGTTCGAAAGAACATCAGGCCAAAATCCGCGGCTACAAAATCGGCGAAACGCTGCTGGCCGAAGCCGCTGAAGCAGGGGTTGAGGTATTCCTCAATGCCACCGTCGCCGGCATTTATCTGGACAAAGAGCTTCTGGTTCAGAGGGGCGAAGTAATGGAGCACTTCAAAGCCGATACCATTATTATCGCCACTGGCGCTGCGGAGAACATGGTCACCTTTGAGGGCTGGACCCTCCCCGGGGTGATCGGCGCCGGGGCCGCCCAGACAATGATGAATCTTTACGGCATTAAGCCCGGCCAAAAGGTGCTGATGCTGGGCAGCGGAAATGTCGGTCTGGTCGTCAGCTTCCAGCTGATGCAGGCCGGCTGTGAAGTCGTCGCTCTGGTAGATGCTGCTCCCAGGGTTGGTGGCTATGGCGTACACGCTGCCAAAATTGCCCGGTGCGGGGTGCCCTTCTATCTCGCCCATACCATTACCAAAGCCGAGGGCAGCAACTGTGTCACCGGCGTCGAGATTGCCCA
>Ga0265295_1007774_pt1 | contig 12177 bp, 11 predicted proteins | sample Munlansysbiofilm_FD_192503 | JGI IMG/M metagenome (GOLD analysis project Ga0265295, IMG submission 192503) | Leachate microbial communities from a municipal landfill in Southern Ontario, Canada - Methane capture system biofilm | ecosystem: Engineered > Solid waste > Landfill > Unclassified ... | reverse complement strand
GCCCTGCGTCGCCAGGCCGTGGAGAGGGGCACTGTTGATCTGAAAAAGTACGCTCCCTTGCTGAATTACGAGCGGCGGGGACATTCCAACGCCTTTGCCTGGTATCCACCCGGGAACGTCCGCAGCGTCTTTTTTCCGGGCTGCACCTTGCCCGGCACGCGTCCGGACATCACCTGGCAACTGTTCGAGCGGCTCCGGCAGCAGAATCCCGATCTGGGCATGGTCCTGGACTGCTGCCACAAGCCATCCCACGATCTGGGGCGGCAAGCGTTCTTTCTGGAACGGTTCCAGGCCATTCGCGAGCGACTGTTGCGCCTGGGCGTGACCGAGGTGTTGGTGGCCTGCCCCAACTGCTACAAGGTCTTTGCCCAGTACGGCGCGCCCCTCGTAGTCACCTCCGTGTTCACGCTCCTGGCCAGGGAAACGGGGCCCGAGCCCTCACCCACAAGGGGACAGGTGGTGGTCCATGACCCATGTCCCTTGCGCTTCGACCAAGCCATCCAGGACGCGGTGCGCACCCTGCTGGCGGCACAGGGGCTGCGCGTGCGCAAAACCAAACATACCGGCAAGCGTACTATGTGTTGCGGCGAAGGGGGTGCGGTGTGCCTCCACAACCCGGCCTTTGCCAAGGCCTGGGGCGCGAAGCGCAAGCATCTGGCCCAGGACGACCGGATCGTGACCTATTGCGCCGGGTGCGCGGGTTTTCTGGGACGGCTGGCCCCCGTGACCCATCTGGGCGAGGTGCTGTTCGAGCCGGAAAAGGCCCTGACCGGGCGGAGCAGGGTGGCCAAGGCTCCGCTAACCTATCTGCACAGACTGCTTCTGAAACGCAGACTCGCCAAACTGTCTTCCTCGTAACGTGGGTCAAGGCTTGGAGCTGACAGGGCTCCCTGAATGTGCCCGGCTTCGGGCGTCCAGAAAGACCGCCCTGCGGGAGATGAACAACATGGCCGCGTCCCTGATCGATATCACTCCGTTAGCTTCGTCAAGCTGAACAGCGCTATCCGTTGCGTGGACCAAAGGGATACCGCCAGGTCTTATCGCATTGACGCCGAGAGCCAGGATGATCAGATCGAATCGGGTAAGGGTGTCGGCCAGGCGTCCGGTCTTGCCCCAGCCTTCTCCTGTTCGAGCTCGTTGATCAAATCCAGCAAGTTAAAGAAGCGCACTCGCGCCCCGCTGCGGATGCAGTGGATGCCGATGGCGACCCTCAGGTGCGTCTTCCCGGTGCCCGTGCCGCCGATGTGAAGACGACGTTTGTCCGCGCCTCCATGAAGCCGCCTTGGTGACCGCTTTTCGCAGAAATTTCGCGACCCGCGACGGGGGGTGTAAAATATTTTGTGTAAACGGTCAGTTGCCGTTAATCGACCCCCACAAGCAGACGACAGACCGCCCGGGGAGAGATGGGAACACTGGCCAAGGACGTGCGCTACCTTGAACTGGCCACACAGAAAGGCTTTGACCGCCTGTTCATCTCGTGCCTTGATTTTCCCGATCCCGCGTCCTGAATGATCGTCGCATCCAGTCCCGTGCCCGAAATAACGCGTCAGTGGCTCTCCCCCAACGCGTTGCGGCGCCCCGAACTCGAGCGATACCAGAGGTCATTCACCAAACAGCCGACTGTTTTACCCGGAAAACGTCAGGGATCCCGAATCTGAAGCAACGTCACTGTTTCGGCGCCCTTCTCCGGCAACACGGACAGAGTGACTCTGCCGTCTTCGCCCTTCTCTTCCACCCCGAGTTCGCCTCCAACGCACTGCCAGGCGCGTTTGCCGCAACCGGATATTTTCAGGTGAAACGGTCCCTTGAAGCATTCAAGATTCGGGATCGCGCGAAGATCCATGCTAAGGGAGCGGCCATCACTCCGACAAAGGGCAAGCTCGCTGACAGCCGACTGCCGCCAGCAAGCGGCCGCATCTCCCGCCAAAATCCTTTCCGGTCCCGCCGTCTGCCGCAGCAGCATTTCAACCCAGCCATCCACGATCTCCCCGTTCCGTTGCGGGTCCGAATGCAGCAGGTTGCCCCAATGCAGGGCCATGATCGGACCGGGATCGTTCCAGACGGGCATGGCGGCAGGCACATTCCAGGCTACAGGGGACATCCCCCTCTCCAGCAGCCCTACCCCGCATTCCCAAGTCAGTCGTTCGTGAATTGGCGGTTGATAGCGGCGAGCCCGGGAAAAGCGAGTGGTCACGCGGTCGACGCCGAAATCGTGCAAAATGGCCTGCATGGACCGATCCCCATCGCCAAAGCTGTGATAGAGGCCGGGAGGGATGAACAGTCGGGGGTACCCCCCGAGATTGTTCTGCTCCAGCAGGACGCCGAAGGCATGCAAATGGCTTTTCACCACTTCCGGCCGGCGCATACGGCAGTCGGGATTATGAAATTCCGTGCGCTCCATGCGCCCCTCGCGCCAGAATTCATGACACAGACCATGCAGCGCGATCTCCAGGAAGCCTCGATTGTCATGAAGAAACGCCGCAGCCTCCTCAAGCTGTGGCCCCCGGTTCGCATGGTTGTTCCAGGCGGCACCCATCCAGGTCGAGCCGGGGAGTTGCCGCAGAAAATCCGTCCGATCCCATTCGCCGAGCACCATGCCGACGGCGATGCGCATCCGCAGCCGCTCGGCGAGCCGCAGGAGGGCCTGATAATCCTCCAGGCAATGGCGCCGGCAAAAGCCGGTCCTGTAGGGCTCGTTACGGCTTGAACCATCTTCGCCAAGCCACCAGCCGACGTCTTCCATCACAAGAAAGAGCGGCTTGGGCAGACTGATCTGCGCATCCCCCAACTGCCATATCCGAAGATTGCCGTTCATTGCCTCACCCCACTCCCAGGGTCACGCCAGGTTCGCCGCTCCATGGCGGCTTCCCCAGCGACGGTTCCGGCCTCTCACAGGCTGATCCAGCGCCTGACGGCAGGCCCCTGCCGGCGCGACGTTTCGAGATCCATGGCTTTGACCTGGTCATCGACCAGGCTCTCGTTCCGGGGATCCCACCGGCTCCCCACTCTGGAGATGACCTGCCAGGTCAGGGGCCGCCGGACGGCTCCCCATTGTTCCTTGAACCGGCAGGCGGGCGCCCCAGGGGAGGAACGGCCGAAATCGAACATGTGGCAGCCGCACTGGACACCGTAGGCGAGCATGGACCAGTACAGCAGCATGTTCGGGCAAAGAGGCCGAAACCGCCTCAACGATGACGCCCACGGATTGTACAGAACGCCCCCATGCATGAAGACCATGGCCGCAGCGGCCGGAACCCCCTGGCATCGAACCAGGACAATGGCGCACGGCAACCTTTGCGACATGGCTCGGAACAGCTCCGGATCATGGACCGGAGAACCGAGATCGCGCATGTTTTCCGAAAATACGGAGAAAAACTCCTCCACCAGCTCAAGCCCGCCGATGGTCGCCACGCACCCTTCCCGTTGGGACTTGCGAACCTGATTTCTGACCTTTGCACCCAAATCCGCCCAGAGCTCCTCTTTCGCCCCGGGCAAATCCCGGACAAGACCGACCTTGAATGTATGGGATGCCGATGTCACATCCACCCCGGCAGCCGGCAACGCACACGCCGCTCCGTCCTGCCGCAGTTCCAGATGGCCGCCTCCGGTCTCACGAAGGCGGTCCAGGGCCGCGGCAAGCAAGGCGGTGGCGAACCGCTGTCCGTCGGCGGCGATCCCCGCCGCATCGGTATAGGGCAATGAGATCAGACGCCTCTCGCCGCCAGGGGGCGCGAACTCGACAAGGGGCAGCACGCCAGCCAGCGGTCCGGCTTCGCCCCGGCGCACCGAAATCCGGAGAAGCGGCAGGGCATAGACCTGCGACAACGTTTCTCCCCAATCCCAGAGGTGGGAATAGTGCGTCCCGTTCGCCTGCCGGACATACGCGTCCCATTCCTCCCGCCCTGTCTGCCAATCCGTCGTCGGCAAAGGAATCGGCTGCGTCATGGTTGCTCCTATCGCCAACGTGAGAGGGGTTGCCTGCCTGTATGGCCCCACAGGCCTGCGGAAGTCGTTGTCCCCGGCCTTGTCCACCGACACCACCGTACGCCGTCCGTGTTCATCGCTTTGCGGCGTCTTCCAGACCACGGCAGCCTGGACACGCCCATGAAAACGACGAATTACATCGGCCGATACCGGATATTGATATGGGCAGGCATACACTCAGTCTGCGGAAGAAGGAAACCCCGCTCCTCAGGAACCACAATCCGCGGCACCCTTGCCAACGAATCCCCCGCTTGACGATGCATGACGTCATCCCTGGCCGCCACTGCGGCGAGCATCTAACTGCCTGCCGCCAGTCGGCATGACTTCATGACCCGCTCAAAGACCGCCCCCCAGGTGAAGGCGGATGTTATCGTCTGTGCATCCTGCCGGCTCGGCTCCGGTGACGCTTCCACCCGCCGCGCCATCGCAAGGATCGCCTGCGCCAGGCGGGACTCGAAATCCTCCCTGTCTTCGGGAAACAGGCTGTCGACACGCATGCGCGGGGGGAGAGGCGCGAATGCCGCGAGGTCCGGCCCAGCCTCCGCCAGCAGTTCGCGGCAGCCGGGCAAGTCGGTGGCGATGACGCGGCAACCGGAAGCCAGAGCCTCCAGCAGCACCAGGGGCAAGCCCTCGTAGAGCGAGGGCAGGACAAAGACATGGCAGGAGCGCATGAGCGCGGCCAGGGAACGTTGGTCTACCCTGCCATGCACCGTAACCGGGATGCCTGCGTTCTCGACGAGCGCCAGACACCGTGCCGCCTCTTCGCCGGTTCCGGAGCCGACCAGGTGCAGATGCAAAGGCTCCCCGGCCAGTCGCCGACAGCTCCCCAGCAGCAGGTCCACGCCTTTGGCGCAACTGATTTTGCCGGCATACAGAAGATGAACCGGAGGCGAAGGGGCCTTGGTCCCCCAATAAAAGAGCCCGTCGTCATATCCCCCGCCCACGACGTCGACGCGATCTTCCGGGATGCCGTATAGTTCCGTGATGCGACGGCGCTGGTCGACGCTCAGCGCCAGCACCCTGTCGATCCTGCGACAGGGCTCCAGCACCCGCTCGCGAAGATGAGCGCAGTTCAAGAACTGTCGCAAGTCCGTGGAATGGCAGACCGTGACCAGGGGCGTATGAGGACAGTAATTACGGGCTACGGCCGTCACAAGCCAAAGGTGATGGCTCAGGACGATATCCGGCCGGAATGATTTCCCGGCAGCTCCGATTTTCGACGCAAAAGCATTCTCGTACGCGATGATCGCTCCCTGCGGAAGGCTGCCGAAAACACTGCTCGGATAGGGCATTACGTCGCTCATGCCTGGCACAGGGAACGGAAGATCCCCTCCTGAAAATTCAACCAGCCGGCACCGCCCTTCTTCGAGTCCCTCGATCAGCGGCGTCTCCCCCCGAGGCATCCCGGCGACAAGAAAATTCTCGTGACCGTCCGCGGCTGCCAGCCGGATCATGTTCCGAAGAAAAAAACCGCTGCCAGTGCTATCAGGCCGCTGGCTGATCACATGAGTGATATTCATACACCTCATCCTTACGTCCCGACGTTGTCCGATGAACTGCCAGCGGAATGTCATGGACATTGGCCATGAGCCATGAACCCCGGGCTGCTGCCCAGAACATTTTTACTCAGAAAACTCACGAACCAAAGCATGAAATCTAGCGGGAAATCATTTTGCGGACAACCGCCCAACAGGCGATACGAATGCCACACGAAAAGACAAGAACAATTACCTAGGCGAAAGTAGCGTTCGGGACACAGAGAGCGGAGGTTCAGATCATCTCATTCTGATCATAAAAATCAATGAGTTAGGTATTCATCTAGACCCTCTTCTTGTTCATTTATCAAAAACGTGTCCAAAAAACGTAGACCGATACAGAAGAGCAAATAATTTCTTATTTAATGATAGGTGGTGAAGGATTTGATTATATGTATATTATATCGCCACAACATAATTTAGGGGCACAGAACTCCTGATAGAATCTGCTTAATGCGGGTTGAGCCGTGCAGTGCATGGGTAAAAGGCGATCAACCGGATTCTTTTTGAAATAGTTGACAGTCATCTCCAGTTGCTCCCCCTCACTTAGAATGTGGAACCCGCCCAAAACCATATGTAAATGTGATTGGCCTGTTATTTTTTTGGCATATTCACATGTATTGCAGATTCCGGCATGCGCGCATCCGGAAATGACCACACATCCCTTGGTGGTTTCAAGGGCAAGAGCGCTGTCGTCTGCGAGAAAATCCGGGCGCTTGCCTTCGTTGTCTTGAAGATAAAACGTTGTGTTTATGGATTCAAAATCATTAGACCTCGGAATTTCACCTAAAAAGTATAGTGACTCGGTCAGGGCAAGGGGGGCACGCACAAGCTGGAGATCAAATTTTGTTTCCAGTTCCTTGCGTGAGGGGCCCATGCCGTTGTATTCTCCAGATGGTTTGAACCTGTTCGCAAAGATGTCGGGATGAGCGACAAGATTTTTGGGGCCGTCAGCTTGGTCGAGAAAAAGAGTACCATCGGTATGATCCCAATGTCCGTGACTCAAGACTACATAATCCGCTAGGTCAGGATTGATATTCAACAATGAGGCATTGTATTTGAAGATATCTGATGGTCCGGTATCGAAAAGAATATCCTTTTCAGCCCGAACGAACAGTGACAGCCCATGCTGACCCATGAAAATCTTGTCTCGAAATCCCATGCGGGCTTGATCCTCACAAAGGATGGCTATCTCTGCGCTCTCGATCATATTACCTTCCTCTCCCATTGATATCATAGTCCATGACCCGTTCCAAAAATCTTCTGGTCCGTTCATTAGAGGGGTGGAGAAAAAAATCCTCGGCAGTTTTTCTCTCCACTATGCATCCTTGATCCATGAACAGGATGTCATCGGCCACCCGACGAGCAAAACCCATCTCGTGAGTGACCACGACCATGGTCATTCCCTCTCTGGCCAAGTCTGTCATCACGTCCAGGACTTCCTTGATCATTTCGGGGTCCAGGGCCGAAGTCGGTTCGTCGAAAAGCATCACAGCCGGTTCCATGGCCAGGGCTCGAGCGATGGACACCCGCTGCTGTTGTCCTCCTGAAAGTTCTGCTGGAAATTTGTCGGCCTGATCTAAGACGCCTACACGATCAAGGAGATTGCGGCCTTGATGCTTGGCGTCTTTGCGTGAGATGCCCCTGACTTTTATGGGTGCAAGTATCACATTTTCCAGGATAGTTTTATGGGGGTAGAGTTCAAAATGTTGAAAAACCATGCCGATATGGGAGCGTAGAGCATAGATATCCGTTGCTCTGTCTTGGACTCCGACACCGTCCACGAAGATGCTGCCCTGCTGGAATTTTTCCAATCCGTTTATGCACCTGAGCAGCGTGCTTTTTCCAGATCCACTGGGTCCACAGATGACCATGGTCTGTCCCTTTGCGATGGAAACAGATATGTCATCCAGGGCCTTGTACGAAGCGTACCACAGGCTCACATTGCTGATTTCGATCACAGATTGCTCCTGCATGTCTGAGAACGGTGTTCCAATTTATGACTTGCCAGGGTCCCCAGCGAGCAGATGACAAAATACACGAGTCCCGCAAACAAATAGAGTTCTACGGACCGGGCCTCCCTGGCGTCGACAAGATTGACCCTTCGCAGGAATTCCCGCAGACCGATGACATAGGCTAGGGAGGTGTCCTGAAAAATGACCACGGCATGGTTGACCAAAGAGGGAACCATATTCCGCAACGCCTGTGGCAGAATGATATAGAAAGCCAGTTGACGGGGCCGCATGCCCGTTGCCAGACCGGCATTGACTTGGCCTGTCGGCACGGATTGGATGCCTGAACGAATGATCTCGGCAAAATATGAAGCCTCGTATAGGGTAAAGGACACCACTACTGCGAGAAATTCACCCAGGGAATCGCCTGTGATGAGAGGAAGCAGGAAATAGATCCAGAAAATGACCAAGATGAGCGGAATACCTCGAAAAAATTGAACGTATGCGCTGGCCGGATAATAGAGGAGCCTGTTCTTTGAAAGTCGTCCCATACCGAGGAGGATACCCCAGCAAAGACCACAGGCTATGGCGAGACCGGCAATCTGAAAGGTCAGAGCCAAGCCTCCGGCCAGATAGGCCATGTTTTCAGTGATGACGTTCAGATCCATCTCAATGGCCTCTCGTTATCATCCCCATAATATGCATGCGTCTCTCGACCTGCCACATGAGCAGGGCAATGATCTGCGCAATGAACAGATAGCAGAGACTGGCCGCTGTGGTGGTTTCCAATCCGTGCCAGGTGAAAGAATCAATGTAATAGGCCGTGTGTGTGATCTCCATCACTCCTATGGTCATGGTCAGAGCGGAATTTTTAAAGCAGGTCAAAAATTCAGTTGTGAAGGACGGGATAATGATTCTGAAAGCATAGGGAAAGATGACATATCTATAGACCTGATTTGGTCGAAGTCCTGTGGCATATGCAGCACGGTATTGATCTTGTGGAATGGAGCGCAATCCCGACCGGAATTGTTCGGCCACTCTGGATGCAGTGTACAGCCCAAGGCCGACAATTCCGCACCAATAGTCATAATTTTGAACATTATCATAAAGCCAGGAGCGCGCATCTGCTGAAAGAAGAAGAGGCGCGGCGAAATACCAGACAAAAAGCTGCACCAGAAAAGGGATGTTTCTGAACACCAGGACATACGCCAGCCCCAGGCTCCGCATCCATACGTTTTTGGAACTCCGTAGCCCCGCGACAATCACGCCCACTAGTACGGCAATGCACCACCCGGCCAGGGAAAGCGTGATCGTGGTACGGATGCCCAGGAGCATCATCTCGCCGTATGGCTGACGCCATAGAACACTCCAATCAAACGTATAGTTGAGCATGATTTTATTCGGAATCTGAAAGATTCAAGGACGAAGAAACTGCACGATTGGAAAATATTGTCTGTCCAATGCCGTGCCATGTTTTAATTTTGGGCTATTGGATCAAAGGTAAGGATTTCCCGGAACTGGTCGTTCAGCTCCGGGAAACTGCGGATCATTCCTTACTCAGGATAACTCAAGGCCTTTAAAAGGACCTTGTATTCTTCAGTCATGGGGAGGGGGACAACCCCTTCGGGACCGAACCATTTGGTGTACAGTTGTTGGAATCGACCATCCTTGATCATGTGGATCAGGGATTTGTTCACGAAATCCCTCCATGCACCCTGATTTTTCGGGAGAATGAATCCGTAGGGTTCATATGTCAGATAACGCCCTACTATTTTCCAGTCTTGAGGATTTTTCGCCTTAGCCATCATGCCTGCGAGTTGGCTGGCATCGGTGAAGTAGGCATCAATTTTCCCCTGTTGCAGGGCCAGAAAACCCTTGTTGTGTTCTTCAAAAAAGACCTTTTCACAGGCAGGCTTGACAAGACCGTCGGCAATAGCTTGATCCATACCCTTGATGTTGGCCGTGGATCCACTGCCCATGCCAACACGCTTTCCGCCGATATCAGCGAATCCTGCAATGGGGCTATCGTTGGGAACGAGCAGTCTCGTTCCTGTCAGAAAATACGGCAGACTAAAATCCACTACGTCTTCGCGGGCCAAAGTGATGGTGGTCGAACCGATACCCATGGCCACCATACCGTTGGCAACCATAGTGATCCGGGTTTTAGGATTCATTGGATGCTTGATCAGTTTGATTTCCTTTCCAAATTTTTTTTCAAGGTCCTTAACAACCTCCCCTCCCAAATCCAGTCCGAATCCGACCCATTCCCCCTGTTCATCGATAAATCCGAAAGGCACAGAACCCTCTCTAAAGCCCATGTGTACCTCACCTCTTTCGCCAATACTCTCAAGTAGATCTGCTGTTTCTGCACGAGCCTGTAGACAAAAAACACTCAAAACGATTACGGCAGTAACCATACACATGACGCTCGGGATACAGATCTGCAATGTTTTTTTCATGATTTCTCCTTTGGTGAATTTAAGATTCGGATAATGACTAAATTTTCCGTCAAAGTATAAATGATCTATCCTGAAAATATGGCAATATGCTAAAACAAAATGAAATTTACTAGGAAATAACGCATTTCGAATAACCAGTAATGCGGTGAAAAATGCATATTTCCAACAGGAGCCAAGCTCCTGACCAAAATCGTGACGCGCTGTCACGCCATGGCCAAGCTGGAAAACGTCAAACTTCGGCGCAGCTACCAGCGCAAAATTACGTCGCTTCTGCGGACAAATCGGTTTAAATCAAAAGGTCGCAGACAGGGCGAATCGCAGCGGATGGTCAGGCGCTTGCGGATTATCGCCGGCATCCTGGTCCGCGAACTGAAACGCACGCTTTCCCCCGGAAGCACTGGCCATCCATCAGCAGGCCTTGGACCTTTAGATCGCGTGCAGCGCCAGCAGCGATCCGACACAGGCAAAATCTACAGCCTCCATGAACCAGGCGTGTCCTGCATCAGCAAAGGCAAGGCCCACAAGAAATACGAGTTCGGCGCCAAGGCATCCGTGAGCGTGACCAAGCCCAGCGGCATCATCTTTGGCGCATTGTCCTTCCAGGACAATCCCTTTGATGGCCACACGGTGCCTGTGGTTTTGTCTCAAATCGAAAGCATCGTGGGGCAAAGGCCGACCATGGCGATCTGTGACCGAGGATACCGCGACAAGCGCAAGGTCGGCGTGACCAGCATCGAAATTCCCAAGTCCGACAGGCGGACGAAGACCGCACCTGACAAGCGGCAAGCCAGGGAGCGATTTCGACGCCGGGCGGCCATCGAACCGATCATCGACCACCTCAAGAACGATCACAGGATGCTGCGCAATTATCTCAAAGGTCAGATCGGTGACACCGTGAACCTGTTCATGGCCTGTGCTGCGTTCAATTTCCGGAAGTTCATCCGGTTTCTGTGTTTTTTGTACCTCAAATCCTTGGGCACGTACTTCGACCCAATGTTCAGCCTATTCAGGCCTGTGCCTGACGTGGTTTTTTTTACAGTTTTTAAAGTTGAATATACAATATCTATCATTAAAAACAATAACAAATTTATTTTTGAAATACATAAAATTATTATCGATTTGATATATCTATATTACAAACAGAAGGGCTAGATTTAAAAGGATCCAAAAAGCATGATTTCTCGGAACGAGAAGAGCTTAATTAGTCGACACTGAAAAAATTGATTTTTGAGCCATACGGCCAAATATAACTCATTTTGATATGAATCATGCCTGGCTTTGCCAGAGGGCAAAAAAGTCAAAAATAGGGCTATTGCCCTGACCATTTTTTGAAATTGAATGCAGCGGCTGCCATGAGAAGTTTTTTCTAACGTCTCCTATAGCTCCGGTCGCGGTAGGGACCACCCTCTCGGATGGCCCTTCCGCACAGATCCCAGCGTGCGGAATTAACGCACTGGGCTCCGACCTTGGGTGTTTGGCGAAGAACCGCTCTTCTGGATAAGGATACAACTCGACTTTCGGGGTTGTTAGTAAAGCCGCAGAAATAGAAATCTATCGAGAATGATTGAATATTTTGATCGAGAGGATCCTCCTCCTGTAGTAGTTCTTTTGTTACCACACAACAGAACACTAAAAAGGAATCTTTGCATGCAAACTTCAAATAATGCCATCGATTTGCAACTTATTAAAAACGAGTGCGAGAGCAGAATCGATTCTTTTTTCAGTTAATTCGGAATTGCTACTGTTGATCAGCACCCCTATGAAGACAAAACGTCGGCACCCTTAATGGAGCCACTTGGTGTGCACCCCTAATGGAGCCACCCTGATTTTGAGAGAGCCATAAAAACACTTCGCTCGGACTTCCTCACCTCCTATCCCGGACCTCCTGAAACACAAGGAGGAAGGGATGGCCAACAGGAGGTTCACAATGCACGAAATACGTCACGCCATCGCCAGGATGCGACTGGGCGAGTCTGACCGAGATATTGCCCGCGCAGGCGCAATGGGAAGATCTAAGGCCGCTCAGCTTCGCGTTCTGGCGTTGGAACAGGGCTGGCTGGACCTCAGCCAACCACTCCCGCCCAACGATGTCCTGGAATCCCTGCTTCAGCTCCCAAGGAGCACGCAACCATCGCAGTCCCTGGCAAAGCCCTTTGCCGACCAGATCTGCACATGGGCCGACGAGGGGATACAGATCACGACGATCCATCAGGCTCTGGTCGAACGTTACGGCTTCACTGGAAGCTA
>Ga0265295_1007773_pt1 | contig 12179 bp, 10 predicted proteins | sample Munlansysbiofilm_FD_192503 | JGI IMG/M metagenome (GOLD analysis project Ga0265295, IMG submission 192503) | Leachate microbial communities from a municipal landfill in Southern Ontario, Canada - Methane capture system biofilm | ecosystem: Engineered > Solid waste > Landfill > Unclassified ... | reverse complement strand
TCATCAGTTAGTGGGTAATTATCTCTACTGGAAGCACCAATCATTACGATATTATTATAAATTGCAACACCACGTCCAAACCAGTCAGCACTACTTATGTTACTAAATTCAAAGTAATTAGTTAAAAATATATAATTAACTGTAAATTTAATAAATACGAATTAAAATTCAAAGTTTTTTTTTAGTTTTAAAATTCTATAATAGAAGTTTAAAGAACATTAACGACAAATTTATCTATAATGAAAAATAATATTGAAACAATCAAATGTATTATTTGCGGTAATGACAATACTGAAACAATAAAAAAAGGTATTGATAATCAGGAGTTTGTTAATCTTGTCATTTGCAAAAATTGCGGATTAGCTTATCTTAATCCTAGGTGGAATAAGCAAACATATAGCGATTATTACAAAAGTAAATATGATGAGAAATATCGTTCTAATGCTGACTCAATAAAAATTCCACCAATTAATCCCATAATTGAAAGATTTAAAGAACATAAAAATCTTTTTGAAAAACAACTCAATGTTTTAGATATAGGATGTGGTAATGGAGAAAACCTTATAGCAATAAAAAGTAAATACTCTAAAGCATGTTTATTTGGGATTGAACCTTCTCTAAATGCAAAAAAAATACTTGCAAAAAATGATATTAGATTCATCGCTACTGATGCTGATATGGATTGGGAAAATGCTTATAATGAATATTTTGATATAGTTATAATGAGGCATGTACTTGAACACTTTTTGAATCCTGTAGCAATTCTTCAAAAAGTATATAAAACACTCAAAAAGGATGGAATTTTATATATAGCAGTTCCGAATAACCTAAATAGAAATAGACTTAAGGGGTGGGCAAGAATACCACACACATATTATTTTAATAAATACTCTTTGAAAAATATCTTAAATATTACAGGGTTTGATACTGTATCGATAGTTGAAGGCGATGAATTCAACAAACATGAAATTTTCGTAATTGCCTATCCTAGTAAAGAGAAAATTGAATCAATTCTTAATTTTGCGTATTATATCGAGCAAAAAGAAGTGTTTTTGCATGTTTTGAAAAAAGAAAAAAGAATTATTTATAAATTGAAAAAATTATTATTAAAACTAACGCACTAATCAAAATGGGGAGACTACAAAATTAAAAGATGGAATTGTTAGAAAGGATATTTTTCTCTGGCGTTCTATAATACTAAATAAAAAATAATGTATTTATTGACGCACTAAAACAAGTATTGGAGATATTAAAGTAGTAATTGACGAAAATGGAGTCATTAGTGCACAAATTATTAATCTAGAAGGTCAAATTCTTAACGAAGTTGCAGCGATAGATACAGAAATTGAAGTTAAAGGGAAAATAGGTGTTAAGTGTTTTTCAAATACCTCATATTTTGATAATATTAATTATTCTTCTTTTACGGATAAAGAGATTATAAATAATCAAAACAATAAAATTTCCCTTTTTCCAAATCCAGCAAAAGATATCATTTATTTAAGTAACTGTTTTTCTGATTCGTACTATTCTATTACAGATGTTAATGGAAGAATTATTAAAACAGGTAATCTTTTAGAAAACAGTGTCAATATTCAGTCATTAGATTATGGAATTTACTTTATTACAGTTAGTGAAACCAATAAAAAAACGCTTCGTTTTGTTAAGGGGCTATAGCAGATCAGGTTAAGAAAATCTTAGGGAAAAGCACACTCAAAATCAATTTTTACTTATCTTCACATCCAATATTTAATTAATGCTTTGTTTCGTTGAATAAGATTAAGAGTGTATTTATAATTGGTGGCACAGGTTTGCTTGGCTATCATGCATCTAAAGAGTTTCTAAAAAGAGGTGTTTCTGTGTCCACAATTTCGCTAGAGGGAGATAAGCCAGGCGATTGGTATCCTAAGGATGTTAATATTTTGTATGGTGATATATTTTTAATGAGTAATACAGAATTAATAAGCATGCTAACAGGTTTTGATGCGTTGGTGTATGCTGCCGGTCCCGACGATAGGTTTATTCCTCCTGCTCCATCTTTCAATTTTTTTTACGAAAGACTGGTTTTAGCTTGCGAAAGAGTAATTCTATCGGCAAAAGAAGCAGGAGTAAAAACCTGTACAGTATTAAATTCATATTTTTCTTATTTTCATCGTATCTATCCTGAGTGGAAACTTGCCGAAAATCATCCATATATAAAATGCAGGATTATGCAAGCAGACAAAGCAATTGCAGCAGGAGATAATACAATGAAAGTAAGCGTGTTGGAATTGCCATATATTTTTGGTGCGATGCCTGACCGAGAAGTTCTTTGGAAACAAATGCTATTCGAGCGTATAAGAAAAATGCCGATAGTTATGTTCCCAAAAGGAGGAACTACAATTATTACCGTAAAGCAAGCTGCCGAAGCTATTTGTGGTGCTATAGAAAGAGGCGAGCATGGCAAAAAATACCCTGTAGCTGGCGAAAATATGGATTGGAAGCAATTATTGAGGATAATGCTTAATGCTATGGGTTTGCATAAACGTAAAATTATAACTATTCCTGTAATATTTGCAACATGGTATGCTAAAAGCGAAAGTAGAAGAAACAAAAAAAAGGGCTTGGAATCAGGACTTAATCACAGTAAATTAATGAAAGATATACAGTCGCGTGAGCTATATATTAATCGAGATATTGGAACTTACAACGAATTGCAAGTTTCGTATGGTGGAGTTAAGGAAGCAATTATTGAATCGGTACTTCATTCGTACCCACATCTTAATGCCGAAAAATCAGATTGATTTAAGTATTAAAAAGAAATAAGTAAAATAAACTGCAAGCAATATTAAGCCTTTCCATCTGTGTATTTTTGATTTTTTTGCAGGTAATAAAAAGACTCCTAACAAAACAGCTATTCCAATCAACCAGGGCATATCTCCGAATATTATGGCAGGATTTATATTTATAGGTTTAATTAATGTTGAAATTCCTAAAATTGCCAAAATATTAAAGATATTAGACCCAATTAAATTTCCAACCGATATGTCAGGTTGTTTTTTAAATGCTGCCACCAACGAAGTAGCTAATTCAGGAATACTAGTTCCAAAAGCTATTACGGTAATAGAAACTATTCTTTCGCTAACACCTAGTTTAAGCGCCAAGCTTCCTGCACCTACAATTAAAAATTTACTTCCATAAACCAGTCCAACAACACTTATAATCAATATTACTATAGATGCCGCTATTGTATATTCAGGTTCGTCATCGTCTTCATCATCTTCATCATCGTCGTTGTATTCGTACTCAGCCGGTATGAAAATCTTATCTTTGTTCTCTTTTTTCGATCTTTTTATAGTAAATAAAATAAATCCGACAAGTAAAACAATAAGCACAACCCCTTCCCACCTTTCTATTACTCCATTTAGGGCGAACAAAAAGAACAAAATTGTAGCACCCATCATTACTGGCCAGTCAAATCTTACAGTATCTCTTTTTACAGGAAGAGGAGAAATTAAACAGGTAAGAGCCAAAACAAGTGCAATGTTTGCAATATTACTCCCAATAACATTACCTGTAGCAATATCAGAAAAACCACCCATGGCCGCTTGCAAGCTTACAAATAATTCAGGGGCAGAAGTTCCTATAGATACAATGGTAACGCCAATAATAAGTGCCGAAATATTAAAATGTGTAGCAAGCGAAACTGCTGCCTTAACAAGCCAGTTTCCACTTATAAGCAGCATAATAAAACCTAATATTACATAAAAGATTTCCATAATAAACAAGTATCCAAAATTAATTGAATTTATTAAGCTTGCAATGTTTTATAAAATTCATTTTTATAAAACATTTTTTAATTGTGATTTTAATACTTTTGTAAAATAATGGACAATAAAGATGAAATATATATAAAGCGTTGCTTACAACTTGCTGAATATGGAAGGGGAAGTGTTTCTCCTAATCCTATGGTAGGATGTGTTATTGTGTATAAAGATAGAATAATTGGAGAAGGATTCCATCGTAAATATGGTGAGGCACATTCAGAGGTACATGCTATTAATTCTGTAAAAGAAAAAAGTTTACTAGCGAAAAGTACATTATATGTTAATTTAGAACCATGTAGTCATCATGGGAAAACACCTCCTTGCAGCGACTTAATTATTAGTAAAAATATTCCAAGAGTAGTACTGGCTTCTACCGACCCCAATCCTCTTGTTGCAGGCAATGGTATTAAAAAACTGCAAGATGCAGGTATTTCTGTTACACAAGGAGTTTTAAATGCTGATGCCGAATTTTTTAATCGTAGGTTTTATACGTTTTACAAAAAGAAAAGACCTTATATTATTTTAAAATATGCTAAAAGTGCCGATGGTTTTATTGATCACGAACGCACTAAAAAACATCCTCATCCGGCATGGATTACTAACGATTATTGTAAAATGCTTGTTCATAAATGGCGAACCGAAGAAGATGCTTTTATGGTTGGCACAAGAACAGTAATGCTTGATAATCCACAACTTACGGCACGAATGTGGCCAGGTAAAAATCCTCTGCGTATAAGCCTAGACGAATTTAATGTAATTGAAAAAACAGTTCATTTACTTGATAATTCTACTCCTACCCTAATATTTACTTCGGAAAAGAAAACTCAACAGAAAAATATTGATTTCGAAAAAATAAACTTTACAAAATCTGTTGTACAACAAATACTTGATGTGCTTTATAAAAGAAAAATTCAATCTTTAGTAGTAGAAGGAGGACACGATTTGTTGCAAAGTTTTATTGATGAAAATATGTGGGACGAAGCTAAAGTTTTTACCGGAGATATTGTTTTTGGTAAAGGCACCCCCGAACCTGTACTTAATGGAGTATTGCAATCGGTAGATTATTATGGGAATAGCGAGTTGCGAATTTTTTATCCGGCAAAAGCATGATAAACGACAGTAATAATAAAGTATGGTATAGACTGTTTATAAGTTTGTCAATTATTCTTTTAAGTTTTTTAATTGCACAACTACTTGTAAGTTTAATTATCTCTTTAGCTCCATCCGAAATTAGCCAAAATATTCATACTGCAAATCCCGAAGAACTCAGCTTAACTCAAGTTTCACTTTTAAAAATTTTACAGTTTATTGCTGCAATATTTACATTTTTACTACCTGCTTTGCTTATTGCTTTAATTCTTTACCGAAATATTGGCGAAACGCTTTTCTTAAAACGAAAAAGTGATTTTGGAGTTTACCTACTGTCTTCGCTTATTCTTATTGCTTCAATTCCTTGGATGAATGTGGTAATAAAGTGGAATGCCGGAATTAATCTTCCTTTTTCAATGGAGGTGGTATTTAAAGCATTAGAAGAGGCAGCTATGCGAAGTACAGAAATAATGCTGCAAGGCGAAGGCTTATCTACATTACTGATTAATCTATTTCTTCTTGCTTTTGTACCGGCTTTAGGAGAGGAGATATTTTTTAGAGGACTGATACAGGGAATGATTTATAAATACTCAAAAAATAAGCATATAGCAGTAATTGTGGCAGCGATTTTATTTAGTGCAATTCATTTTCAGTTTTACGGATTTGTTCCAAGAGTGTTACTGGGAGCTTTCTTTGGATATTTAGTAATACTTACTAATTCTATATGGCCCGCAGTTTGGGCACACTTTTTAAATAACTCAATAGCAGTGGTGTCGTACTTTGTTTTTGGAAATGATATTTCGGGAATTGACGATTTGGGTATAGCTAATCATAATACAATATTTGTAATAGTAAGTATTATAATTAGTGCTATACTTATGTATTTTTTATTCCGGAAAAGCAAAAGTGTACTGCAGTGAGTTCTTAATTACAGGTCTTTCTTGTGTAAGAGAAGCTTCCGGTTTTTCTTCTGATTTTTCGCTTATTTCTTGTTTTTCTTCAAGTAATTCGAATACCATTCCATACTTTGAGCAAATATCAATTCTTTCATTATTAGGTAACTCTATAAACTCTGCTTCAATATTATCCCAAATATCTTTTATTGTAGTATCAGCTTCGTTTCGTATTTCTTGAATATTCTCAACTTCTACGGTTTTAGCATTCTCTAAGTTTTTTTCGCCCTGATATATATCGTAAAACTTCTCGAACCAAACCTTAACTACACCTATGCCAGGATTTGTTAAGTATTTTCCACCTTCTGATATCCTTTTGGCATCAGCAATAAATAAATTTTTAGCTAAACTAATAAGCTCCGATTCGCTGTGTATGCGTGGAGGTTTATTATCGTTTTGTTTTAAACCGTAATACAATCTTATTTCTGGTTTAAGTTCGCCTCTCTCAATTGCCATATTCATCATTTGATAATAATGAATTATATATAATTTTGATTTATGAAAGAGTTCTTTATATAATTGAATACGTTTATTTTCTTTATTATTTGTGTCTTCATTAAAATCCATAAGTTTAGCATATATGCCAAAAACTTTTTTTGCTTTTACAAAACATTCAGTACTTATAGGAATACCCCCATCAGTTAATGATTTAATAGTATCAAAAAAACTCTTCAAAACATTGTAGCGTTCTTTATCAGTATTTGGATATTTTCGTTGGTACATAAAAACACTCTTTTAATCAGTTGCTAAGATAACAACTTATTATGCTCTTAATCAATAAGCAATCCGATTAAAATATAAACAAATACATGTTTATAATATACTTAATAAAACACAGACTAACAAGACGTTAAGCAACTAAGATTAAATAAATACATGTTTTAAAATTATAATTTAAAAAAATTCATGAAAAAAATAATCAAAAACTGATTATTAAGCTTGAAAAAAATAAAGCATTATCATATCATTTTTTTATCTTTAACACCTTGTAAAAATATATAATGCAACAAGAAGGATTAGTTAATAAGCAAGCAAAATTTGGTACTTTACCGGTTTTTTTAACTGCACTTACTACTATTTTAGGGGCAGTATTATTTCTTCGCTTTGGTTGGGCAGTTGGGCAGGTTGGTTTTATTGGTACAATTGGTATAATACTTATAGGTCATTTGGTAACTATTCCAACAGCTATGGCAGTTGCAGAAATTGCTACAAACCAAAAAGTTTTGGGTGGTGGAGCTTATTATATTATTTCACGTTCGTTTGGGTTAAATATAGGTGGAGCAATAGGTGTTGCATTATATCTTTCGCAAGCCATTAGTGTTGCTTTTTATGTAATAGCATTTGCAGAAGCTTTTGATCCAATAATTAATTGGTTGACACAAAATTATGGTTTTGTAATTCCTGATAAGAGATTTATAAGTTTACCGGTAATGACTATCCTTGCTGTAATTATGCTTACACGTGGAGCAAATTCGGGGATGAAGGTTTTATACGTAGTTGCAATAATATTATTTGCTTCTTTAGTAAGTTTTTTCTTTGGTAAACCACTTGAGTCTTACGATGGAGTACTGCATTCGACACAACATATTAGCGAAAACGAAAACTTTTTCTATGTTTTTGTTATTATTTTTCCTGCTTTTACCGGTTTAGCTGCGGGCTTAGGCTTAAGCGGTGACCTAAAAGACCCCAAAGTATCAATTCCGAGAGGTACATTATGGGCTACTCTTGTTGGTATGGTGGTGTACGCATTTACAGCCTACAAATTTGCTGTTAGTGCTTTACCCGAAGATTTAGTTGCCGACCAGCTTATTATGAGTAGAATAGCCGTATGGGGTCCTATTATTCCTATAGGTTTGGCTGCCGCATCACTTTCGTCGGCTCTTGGAAGTATAATGGTAGCACCACGTACTATTCAAGCAATTGGTTACGATGATATTATTCCTAACAAAAGAATTAGCAGATGGCTCTCAAAAGGGAAAAAGAAAGATAATGAACCTATTAATGCTTCTTTAATTACAATTGCAATTGCATTCTTTTTCATTTTTATTGGCGATATAAACTTTGTTGCCGAAATAATCTCAATGTTTTTTATTTTTACTTATGGAGCTATTTGTTTGATATCTTTCTTAGAGCATTTTGCTGCTGACCCTTCATATCGTCCTACATTTAAATCTAAATGGTATATCTCGCTAATAGGTGCAGTATTATCGTTTTGGCTTATGTTTAAAATGAACACAACATATGCCATTTCTTCAATATTTGTAATCGGACTTATTTATTATTTAATTACTCTTTCGCAAAAAGATAAAAAAGGTCTTGAGAAGCTTTTTAGAGGAGTGGTTTTCCAATTAAGCAGAGCATTACAAATATTTGCTCAGCGTGCCGACAAAGAAGACAGAGAAGTTAGTTGGAGACCATTTGCAGTATGCGTTACTGCTGATACATTTAAACGAAGATCGGCATTTGACTTTATGAGATGGATATCGTTTAAATATGGATTTGGTACTTATATCCATTTTATCGAAGGTTTTTTAAACGAAAAAACAAACAAAGAATCAAAGTTTGTTTTAAACAAACTTATAAATCTTGCACATGGTAGCAAAAATAGAGTTTATCTTGACACAATAATAAGCCCAAGTTATACATCGGCAATTGCACAAGTAATACAGCTTAGTAGTATTTCCGGCAAACTTAATAATCTGATATTGTTTGAGTTTTCAAGAACTGAACCCGAAAATCTTCAAGTGGTAATTGATAATTTTAAAATCATTAAATCCTCTAATTTCGATGTATGTATTTTAAATACTTCATACAAAGGTTTCGGCTATCAGAAAGAAATTCATGTATGGATTACTACTAAAGATTACGAAAACGCAAATCTGATGATACTACTTGCATATATTCTTTTAGGGCATCCTGACTGGAGTAAAGGTTTTATTAAAATATTTGCTGTATATCCACCCGAAGAAAAAGATATGCAGGCTCAGCACTTATTTGATATGATAAAAGATGGTCGTTTACCTATTTCGAAAAGTAATATTACAATTGTTACAAGCGAGGGAGGTGAAACTAATTCAAAAACTATTTCGAGATATTCTATAGATTCTGACTTATGCATTGTTGGGTTTTTACATAGCGATATAATTAAAAATAATGTAAATATATTTAACGAATATAATGAATTAGGAAACGTTTTATATGTATGTTCTGATAAGGAAAAAGATATAACATAGTTAAATCATCAGTGTCTCTAATTATTTGATTTTTTGGAGTTTGTAAGAGGCAGTGTGTCGCTATGTATTGAATTTCTCAAGAGCCTTACAAGATCGATTCATAACAATAAAATACACACTAATAATTCAAAGATTAAGCTATAATAACTTATGGATATGGAATAAGCTTTAGTTGGTCTGCAAGTTGGTCGAGAAATTTTTTAAGTGGTTTTTTTACAGCTGTACGCATTATCATATTTAGCTCTGCTTTTATTGTCATTTTTAGAGCTGTTTCGTAATTTCCTAAATGTTTTAGTTGAATCCAAAAATAAAAATTATAAGGTGTTTGGCTTGAACCAGTAATTTTTAAAGTATTATAAGGCTCTTTTTGAACGAACTGTAATCCTGCATTTTGCCCTTTAATGGTAAAGCTACATGTATCTTCTTCCGATTGCCAATTTTGAACATCCGGTGGCATAAATCTATCAAAATTTCTAAAATCTGAAAGAAATTTAAAAATTCTTTCGTCTGTATTTGGGATTTTTACAATTTTACTTTCTACCTTAAAATCCTTCATTTGTTACTTGATTTGAATTTTGTTAACACTATTTTTTCCATTTTGCAGGGTCTTTTCTCCACTCTTCGAGCAGTTTAATATCATTACTATCAATAAAACCTGTTTCTGATGCAATTTCGAGTAGTGCCTGATAGTTACTAAGAGTTATAAGATTAAGATTTGCTTGGGCAAAACTTTTGGCTGCTTTTTCGAACCCATAAGTAAATATTGCAAGCATACCAACAACCTCACAACCGTGTTCACGAAGTGCTTCTACAGCGCTTAAGCTACTTCCACCAGTAGAAACGAGGTCTTCAATTACTAAAACCTTTTTCCCTTTTTCTACAAAACCTTCAATCTGATTACCCAACCCATGCTCTTTAGGTTTAGGGCGAACATAAACATAAGGTTTGCCTAAACTTTGAGCAATCAAAACTCCTTGTGCTATCGCACCTGTTGCTACTCCGGCAATAACATCAAAGTCAAAATTATTCTCTTCAATTTTTTGCAAGAAACTATCTCTAATAAAACTTCGCACTGCCGGATACGACAAGGTTTTACGATTATCGCAATAAATTGGAGAATGCCAGCCCGACGCCCATGTAAAATGATTTGTAGGCTCTAATTTAATTGCTTTAATTTGCAATAATTGTTCGGCAATTTGTTTAGCAAGTAGATTATTCATAATGATTAAAATTTATTTCAAAAATCGGTGTATTTGTTTATCAAAAAAAGACAAAGCAAGCAAATATTCTTTTAATAAAAACATCAACGAAATCGACGATTTAAATATAGAGATAAATCGCTTTTTATTCAATGATAGAATCCATCATTTTAATATTTACGGGAAAAAATCTTCAATATTAATAAAGCTTTTTAAAGAGAGAATACCTACAATAAAGGCTGGAGGTGGTATTGTGGTTAATAATAATAACGAATATCTAGTAATATACAGAAACAAAATATGGGATTTACCAAAGGGGAAACAAGATCACGGAGAAACCATAAAAACAACAGCATTACGCGAAGTTTCTGAAGAATGTGGAATTAGTTTAGATAACCTAATTATTGACCATAAACTTGGTTGCACATATCACATGTACGAAAACGAACCGGGATTTATAATTAAACAAACAGTATGGTACTTGATGAGGTTTACCGGTTCAGAAACACCAATACCACAAACTAGCGAAGGCATTACAAAAGTGAAGTTTGTTCCTGCTCATAAGCTAAAACATCAATTAAGAAACAGTTATCCCAATATTCGTAGAATTATTAAAAAACTAAAAATTAGCGAGTGATACTGAAAAATACTCTTTCGAAGCCTTCTAAAGGTGTAGGTGCGGGTGAAAGTATTAATTCGTTTTGTGGTCCAATAAGGTAATAACTCGGGTATGCAACAACTTTATATTTTTGGGGTACACTTTCGTCTCCATTTGTAAAAAGAAATGTCCAATCGTATCCCTTTTGTTTTAAAAAATATTTTGCTTTTGCAACATTTTTGTCGGTAACTATTGAAATAACTTTAAAAAATGCTTTATGCTTATTGTGCAAAACTTTTAGAAGTTCCAATTCTTGTTGACATGTATATGCTTCGGTATCAATAAAATTTAGATAAACAAATTCATTTCTATAATCAGTTATATTTACTGTATCGCCGTCTGAATCAGATAGTTTAAATTTAGGGGCAAGAGTGCCGGCTGCCATCGTAAGTACCTTATCAGCAATGCTTTGTCCTATTTCTCTGTGCTTAGGATAAGGCGTTGCAATACAAAGCGAATCAAGAGTTAAAAGCAATGATGTCCAAGTATAATTAGTATTGTAAAATGCATCATGAATACCTTTTAAGATTACCAGCTCTTTTAATTGTTCGTTTCTTAATTCAATTTTAAAAGATAATGCTTTTTTTAAAGCTTTTATACTATGACCATAAACTACACTTCGATAGATTAATGGACCAATAGGGTCTAAAAATAAATCATCAAAATAGTCTTTAAATATTTTGTTAAATAGTGCTGTGTAAGCTGGATTATTATAACATACACTATCGTCTTTAAAATATTTGAAACTTACAACACTGGTTTTTCTTTCGTATGCTATATGCCTAAGCATTGCAAAACTGTATTTTTTATATGATTCAAAATATAAATTTCCACCCGATGGAAAGGCTTTGTCAATATCTTTAATAAAATCATCAAGCCCTGAATTTTTGCCTTTAGCTACTAAATCGAGCATATTTTCGTCTAAATATAATTCGAAAAAATAATCGAAATCCATAATTAAATAATTCAAATCAGATTTTTTCATCCCCTTTATCCCGATATGAATATGTTCTGGAGCCCAATACGGATTAAGCTTTTCCGCTTTAGTTTTTTCTGTTTTAGGTGGTAATACTAATTGGTATTTTTCGTTAGGTTCGGCGTAAAAATATAAATGATAAGTACCCGTCTCAAAGTAAACATACGAAGTTTCTTCAATATTTATAGAGCCTTTAAAGGTACCGTCTCCTTTAACCGATAATAATCCTAAAGATATGGGAGTTTTTGTAATTGGGTCGGAATATGTA
>Ga0265295_1007772_pt1 | contig 12179 bp, 12 predicted proteins | sample Munlansysbiofilm_FD_192503 | JGI IMG/M metagenome (GOLD analysis project Ga0265295, IMG submission 192503) | Leachate microbial communities from a municipal landfill in Southern Ontario, Canada - Methane capture system biofilm | ecosystem: Engineered > Solid waste > Landfill > Unclassified ... | reverse complement strand
GTTATCCTGCTAATCAAATTCATTGATTAGTAGGAAGCTGTCTGTTTGGAGTTTTAACGGCAGCTCTTCTGGTTTTCCAGGAGAGCTTTTTTTTTGTTCTTTATTCAACAGCCATAAAGATATTAGAATTTATAACTTTTTAACAACGAGGTGCTTATGGCTGAAAAGAAAACAGATGAAGTTAAAGCGTCGAAGAAAATTGAGTCAAAGTATAACGCAAATAAGCTCAGGGAAGCGATTAAGGCAGGACATTCTGCCGTTCAAATCATGGAAACGCTTGGAATAAAACACAAGCAGACTTTGAAACAATACGTACTCAAACTGATAAGCAATGATCGTCAGTTTTATGAAATCCAAGGACTATACCTGAAAAACTCTTCGAAGCCAAAAGTTTCCAAGAACGGACTAATCAAGATTAAAATTGAGAATATTGATCTTGGTGATTTGAAACTAAATGAAGAGGATGAGTTCAATGTCACCATAGAAGGAAATAAAATAATTCTTGAGAAAATTTAACAATCTAACAAGCCATGTTTACCATGGCTTTTTTATTATTTCATACCTTGTTCAATACCTTTAATTCATAAAGATATATTTTATTAATGCTAAATTTATAAATAAACTAGCATTGCTTATAAGAGGGGTCCGACCTCCAAGAAATCACAAGGTTTTTGAATTACCTATATGATCTTGGAATCGGACTTTTCTTTTAAATCAATAATATAATCAAAGGAAAAAACATGCAGGTCGAACCAATCAAAAGTTTAGAACACATTGATCGATTAAAAGAACTTCTTCAAAACAATAAAAAACTTAAACTACTATTCATAATTTCAATTAACAATGACGTTGAAATACGAGACATTTTAAATCTTAAAATCAAAGATTTAGCTAACTATAATAACATGGAAGAAATTTTCATTAAAACTGGTAATAAAGAAATCATATTAAAACTTAACAAAGAGGTAAAAGATGGAATCAATGATTATATTAATTCAATCACTGCAATACCTGATCACTATCTTTTCAAAAGTCGTAAAGGAAAAAATTATCCTTTATCAACTCACGCCGTAATGAATTATGTCAAACTTTGGTGTGCACAAGTAAACCTCGAAGGAAATTTCGGAGCAGCCAGTCTAAGGAAGACGTATATGTTCCATAAAGCTAGAGAATAGTCTTTTATCTTGAGTGCTTATGAATTTTCTGAAGCTAGGTTTTATCTATCAGGTTTCCAAATCGATGAATCGAAATTTTTTAGCGAAATTTCTTCGTTGTATGAGCAGTCCGAGATGTTGATTGAGGTGATGTTTGGGATGTTTCATAAACTTGTTTCACAATCTAAACACACATTATTCTCATGCATTTCAAATATTTATTGCACAAAAAAAAAGGAACTGGCACATGAGGATGACCGTCTTAAAGGAGGCACGGCAAATGTGCGAAACTTTATCCAACCGGGACATTGAGAGGGTCATTTCTTCAGAAGAAGTTGCGAAACTACTCGGGAAATCCCGATCCTGGGTTTATGGACATGCGGCTGAACTCGGAGCTTCAAGGATCGGGTCATCATGGATTTTCACGAAGGAGGGCCTGACTGAGGCCCTCCAAAAGGCAAGGAGGGAGGACTCGCCGAAAAAACAAGCAAAGCATAAAAAAGATAAGTTAATTATCATGAAAAGATCTTCTAAAGCATTAGAAACAGTTACAGACGGACTCAAAAGACACGGATTTATTTAAATAATAAGAGAAATTAAAATGTTTAAAAAAAAGTATAACGAATGGTTTATTAATGTTCGATTCGAAGGAAAATTGATTCGATTTATTTTTAACAATAAAAAAGACGCAATTAAATTTTCCGAACTTGTAACATTTGTTGAAACATATCATCCTGAACTTATGATTATTCATGGCAAAAATTTTTATAATAAAAATGATTAATACGTAAAGATATAATAAAATATTTAATAGATAGATTAAATTTTGGCCGTTAATTTTTAATACTTTAAAACTTAACGGCCCTAATATTTCAAATGGAGGCAATATGGCGTACAAGGATCGAGGGCGATGGAGAAGCGATATTAGGATTAAAGGCACAAAAAAACGTATTAGCAGGTCTTTTCTTACGAAAAAAGAAGCCGTTGAATGGGCAAATGAGATGCAAAAAGCATCGAACCAAGACTTATCTGATATGACATTAGGCGAATTGATCGTTAAGTATCTTGACCACTGCCAATTACAGTTCATGCCAGCAACTTATTCTTTAAAGAAAGGAATTTTTTCTCGGCTTCTCGACTCATTTGACAGTAATACTTTAGTTATATCAATCAATAGGTCACAAATGTACGAATACCTGTCAAAACAGGCGCAGGTCAGGACATCGTCAAAAGCTAACGAAGATCGAAAACATTTGAACGCATTATTCAATTGGGCGTTATACATTTACAACATCAAGGACAACCCAGTTCTGGGAATAAAGAAATTCAAAGCAGAGGGAAAAGAACTTTACACTCCACCCGAAGCTGACGTTTTAAAAGTTCTTAAAGTCGCCGAAGGAGAGGCGAAAGTTTTCATCAATTGCTATCTATTGACAGGGGCTAGGGAGCAGGAAATAAACAGACTTCGTTGGAAAGACATCGACTTTGAACAAGGCCGAATCTGCCTTCGATCTCGAAAAACGAAGTCACGTCTTCTTGAGGATCAGTGGATTGACTTAGCACCAATGCTTGCAGAATCCCTTAAATGGTGGAAGGATAATCGACATTATGAAAGTGAATACGTCTTTGTAAACGACCAGAAAAAAAGCAAGTCATATGGACAACCGTACAAGAATCGAAATAAGACTCTGAAAACGCTGTGTAGAAAAGCTGGTGTTAAAGCATTCGGATTTCATGCAATGCGAAGATACGTTGGAAGCATACTTGCAAAGGATGGTGTGCCGATTCAAGTGATACAGGGCGTCCTTCGACATAAGCAACTTGCACACACTGAACGTTATGTTAGGGGGCTTGGAATTGACTTGAGCAACGCGATGGATCGCCTTCAAAACAGGATGTCTCCGCAGCAGAGTCCCACACAAACCCCCACTAGGCTTAAAATTGTTGGAGAATGACCAATGATACTGGAATGTTATAGACTGGGCAGGACCATCAACGTCGTCGGGCTGCCCCTGCGGGAAGTACTCGATATCTTAGTATCCCAACAGGTTATCGTTCCAGTCCCACGGTAAAAAATCCCCACCCGTGGGGAAATTCCAAGTTAATCAACCACAGAACCACCACACTTAACCTGGGCAGAGGCAATGCCGACGCCCACTTTTATTTTTCACAGACCAATCATGACTTGAGCAATCCAGAAAGCCCTTCATCAAACTGGACAGCGTCGGATAAATTTGGATATGTTAGGTAATATTCAATAATTGATAGCAAAATCCATTAAATTAGGAACATACCTCAAAGAATACATAGATCGAGGCTCATATGTCTATCAAAGGTTTTGTTTACATAATGTCCAACAAATCAATGCCAGGAATTATCAAAGTTGGTAGGTCAACAAAAATACCAGACGAAAGAGCCAAAGAACTATCTAGAGAAACATCTTCTCCAACACCATTTGTCGTTGAATACTACGCTTTATTTGACGACATGATAAATGCCGAGATAATTACGCATCAAAAGCTCAATGAATATCATCATGGAAAAGAATTTTTTAACGTTGATATTTCTAAAGCTATCGCTGTCATTGAAAGCATCAACATTAATCATATAAGACTTTTTTCTAAAAATGATTACGACAACAAAGATAATCGATTTAAATCAGAAGAAAAACAAAAAGAAAATGAAGTAAACGAACTAGACAGACTGCTGTTTGATTTCTATTCTGCTAAAAGCAAAACGGAAAAATTAATTTCTCAGTATTCATCCATAGAAGGTTTTACAAGGGATTACTCTACAAATGACATAGTTAATAGCTATAATGATTTGTTTGAAATCTTTCAAAAATTAAAAAAAATGAAATATGATCATTCAGTCGAGCTACAAGAGCAAGAATTGTTATATAAAAAAGTTTTAAAATGCCGTGAAGAAAAATCAAAGCAGAACAATAAACTGAACAACAACAAACAGAGCAACAATAAACAGGATAGCAATGTCGACTTTGATTGGGCAAGAATATTCTTTATTGTTGTTTTTGCTGCAATAGGGAGATATCTTTGGAGTTATTTTTTTTAATTAACTCCGTCAAAAGTTGATGATTCCAGGGGTATTTTTTACCAAATCCCCACCACCAAGCAGGAGGATGGGATTCCTGGCCCTTCCCACAAGCCTTCCCACTCATGATGACAAAAATGAAAATTATTATATGATGACAGCCAGATACAGAAAAATGAAGATTATCAATGTTGTCGGCCTGCCCCTGCGCTCGGTCCTCGATTTCCTCCTTGAAATCGAAGCCATCGGAGTGGCCCATGCCCGATAAATCAAGCTGCAAAGGGAACTGGCTCAAATCGCTGCCACTCAATCTGGCCACTCTCGGCGCGGCCGGACGCATGCCAAAAGCGCCCGGAACCTGGGGGTCCCTGGTCGCGGCGATTCTCGCGCCATTTCTCTTCCTGCCGCTACCGATCTGGGGCCGCATTGTGGTTCTGCTGCTGCTCTTCCCCTTTGGCAGTTGGTGCGCAGGCAAGGCCGAAAAAAGCATGTGTTGCAAGGACCCCTCCTGCGTGGTCGTGGACGAATTGTGGGGGCAGTGGATAACCCTGCTGCCCCTGGCCGTGTCGGACACGTTCTGGATCATCCCGGCCTTTCTGTTCTTCCGTCTCTTCGACATCACCAAACCTTGGCCGGTGCGGGCTTCGGAGCGCTGGCTGCCCGGCGGCTGGGGCATCATGATCGATGACGGGCTCGCGGGACTTTATGCCATGATGGCGCTGCTCGTATGCCGCGCCCTTTTCTGATCCATGTCGACGAATTCGCGTGACCGGGCCTTTCTGCCCCCTCTCCCGATCGATGCAATTCTGCCCGAACTCGCGGACACCCTGACCACGGGGGCCGCGTGTCTGGTGCATGCCCCGCCCGGCAGCGGCAAGACCACGCGCATCCCGCTGGCGCTGCTTGCCTCTGCCTGGCTGGGCAAAAACAAGATTCTCATGCTCGAACCCAGACGCTTGGCCGCCCGCGCCGCTGCCCGCCACATGGCCGGATTACTGGGAGAAAAAGCCGGTGAGCGGGTGGGCTATCGCACCCGCCTCGATATTCGTGTTTCAAGCGCCACGCGGATCGAGGTCGTGACCGAGGGCATCCTGACCCGCATGCTGCAGCACGATCCGGAACTGTCGGGATACGGCTGCGTCATCTTCGACGAATACCACGAACGCAGCCTGCAGGCCGACCTGGGCCTGGCCCTGTGCCTTGAGATCCGCGCCGCGCTGCGTCCGGACCTGCGCCTCATCGTCATGTCCGCCACGCTGGATGCGGCAGCCGTGGCCGATCTGCTTGCTCCGTGCGCAATATTGAACTGTCCCGGCCAGCCTCATGCCGTGGAAACCCGCTATCTGCGCGTGTCCGGACGCTTCCTGGAAGAACGCATGGCCCGCGCCATCCGCCACGCCCTGGCCACGGAGCATGGCAGCATCCTGGCCTTTCTGCCCGGAGCCCGCGAAATCAGGCGCACGGCGGAACTGCTCGACAACCCCGGAGACGGAGTCGAAATCCACCCGCTGCTGGGCGCCTTGACCGCGACCGAGCAGGACAAGGCCATCGCCCCGCCAGTTCCCGGCACGCGCAAGATCGTCCTGGCCACGGCCATCGCCGAGACATCCCTGACCATCGAAGGCGTGCGCATCGTCATCGACAGCGGCCTGTCAAGGCTACCGCGCTTCGACCCCAAGAACTCCATGACCGTGCTGGTCACGGAACCGGCCGCCCTGGCCACCCTGACCCAGCGCCGGGGCCGGGCCGGACGCACGGAACCGGGCATCTGTTTTCGGATCTGGGATCAGGCCGATGAGGTCAGCCGCAAACCCTTCCCCTCCCCGGAAATGCTGGAAGCGGATCTGGCTCCGCTGGTGCTGGACCTGGCCCTGTGGGGCACGGCCGACCCAGCCACGCTGTCCTGGCTCACGCCGCCCCCGCCGGGCCATTTCAGGAGCGCCCTGCAGGTGCTGCAAAGCCTGGAAGCCCTGGACGACCAGGGCCGCATCACGCAGCATGGACGGGAAATGGCGCTCCTGCCCCTGCATCCGCGCCTGGGACACATGGTGCTGAGCGCCAGAAAACACGGCCTCGGTCCCACCGCCGCCGTCCTGGCCGCCATCCTCGGCGAGCCGGGGCGAAGTCAGCGCGGCTCATCGGATTTGCGCGACACGCTGCGCATTCATCCCAACTCCATATCACGCAAAGACACCTTGCGCGCCAGCATGGAACAGATCGCGCGGCTCGCCTCAATCAATCTGGAGCAACCCGACCCCGAGGCCGCCGGAATCCTCACCGCCCTGGCCTACCCAGACCGCATCGCACGCCGCCAGGAGGACGGAACCTACCGCCTGACCAGCGGCCGCAAGGCCGTATGGCCCGGACCGAGCACCCTGGCCGGACACGAATTCCTGGCCATCGCCGATCTCGACGGAGACGCGGCCGGAGCCAAAATCTGGCAATCCGCCCCGCTTTCCTGGGAAGAACTCCACACGTACTTCGAAAAGCTGTTCCGAATAAAAAACGACGTGCGCTTCGATCCGCTCAAGGACCGGGTCGTCAGCCTCCGCAAAACCATGCTTCATACGCTCTGCGTGCGGGAAGAAAAGCTGGCCGCCGATCCGCAAATCGTGACCGAGGCACTGCTCCAGGGACAAAAAGACCTCTCGCGCCTGAACTGGAGTGAGGAATGCAATAACCTTCGGGACCGGATTCGGTTCCTGCGCGACCTGGATCCAGCCTGGCCCGACATGTCTGACCAGGCGTTGCTCGAAAGCATCAATGAATGGCTTGCTCCTTTCGCAACCGACGCGCGATCACAAGCAGACCTAGGCAAGATCAACCTGCTGCAAGCCCTCAAGGCGCTTGTTGGATGGGACAAACTGCGGGAACTGGAGCGCCAGGCCCCGGAATTCATGACCGTGCCGACAGGGGCGCATCGCAGGATCGACTACAGCCCCGAATCCGGCCCCGCCCTCCCGGTCAAACTCCAGGAAATGTTCGGCTGCGCCACCACGCCAACCCTCGCAGACGGCCGCTACGCCCTGGTCCTGCACCTGCTCTCCCCGGCCGGGCGCCCGCTGCAAGTCACCCGCGACCTGCCCTCGTTCTGGAAAAACGCCTACCCCCTCGTGCGCGCCGAAATGCGCGGCCGCTACCCCAAACACCCCTGGCCCGAAGACCCGGCCACAGCCATGCCCACCGCCAAGACCAAGAAGGCCATGACGCCCAGATAAAGAAATGCCTCCGGCGGGCGGGACTCGTCCCACGGGGACACGTCCCCTGCACCCCATTCACATGTTTTCTTTCTCACCACCTTCACGCACCATCTCAAGCATTCCGTCGCGGGCCGGGCAAGGGCTGTCGGCTGTCTGACCGAGCCCAAGCATCGTTTGCTTCCCGGCCGTCTGGCGGACAACGCTCTGTCCCCTGCCAAAACACAAGACAGGGAAGCATTACAAGGCCCGCGAGGGAGTTCCGGCAGACATTGCCCGGCCCGCGGCGGAGCGCGTTTCCGACCAAAACATACCTCCGGCGGGCAGGGGGTGAGCCCCCTGCCCCCCTTTCAACTCTATCTTTCCTCACACCCTTCCGCGCCACCTCAAGCGTTCCGTCGCGGGCCGGGCAAGGGCTGTCGGCTGTCTGACCGAGCCCAAGCATCGTTTGCTTCCCGGCCGTCTGGCGGACAACGCTCTGTCCCCTGCCAAAACTCAAGGCCGGAAAGCATTACGAGGCCCGCGAGGGAGTTCCGGCAGACATTGCCCGGCCCGCGACGGAACGCGTTTCACGCCAAAAATGTCTCCTGCTGGCAAGCATCGCGCCCCCTGCACCATTCACCGTTCTTTCCTCACCCCCTGATTCACGCAAAATCAAGCGCAGCCTATGCTTCAACTTCCACAACTGCAGCCTCGGGAGCGTTGGTCATGACGGACTGAATCCCGTTATCTCTTGAGGCCACTGTTTCATACTGCTGACTGGTGCCGATGACCTGATGATTTGCAGCAAGAAGACTGAATGCAAATTTCCCGGATTTCGTGTCGATCTTTTTGAATCTCCCTTCATCAGCCGCATTCTTTTTAACCGATTCAATCCCATTTTTACATCCGCTTTTGTCTTTGTAGCCTTCACTGCCAAGTATGATCTGCCCATTCCCGGCTTTAAGACGAAAACGAAACTCACCAGCCTTGTCCTTGTACATTTCAAATTTACCAGCCATCTTATTCTCCTTATGAGATAAAAATTGAACGAAAAACCGCGATTTACACTATGCTAGTTGCACAATTTATGGATGCAAGGCAAGGACGACGCATAGTTTTTGTTATCTAATACGAAAAACACAAAATGACCGCGCAAAATCAATTTCCAACTGATAAAGTCCAAAAACAAAATGCACGAACTCCCGCTGCCGCGGAAATTCGTGCATTCATAAAAGAAACGAAAAATCAGGCTGTTAACGCTTCCGAATCTGTCTCTTGTCTCCAATACGCATGGTGATCTTTTCCTTGTCCAGGTATTCAAGCACCGGGATGGCGAACTTACGCGTCAGGTCCGTCAGATCGCGAAAATCCTGGGGACCCATTTCCTGATTGGATTCGAAGAAGCCACGTACGCGAACGACAATCTCGTCCATGGCCGTTTTGGCGTAATAAAACTCCTCGCTGACCTTGATGAGCACGCCCTCTTCCATGAGCAGCCGATACATCTGCGCCACGTCCTTGGCGGTCAACCCGTTCTCCTCCAGAAACGCCTTGGTGGTGGGCGGCATGAATCCCGCCTGCACATAGGCTGTCTCCATCAGCGTACGCAGTCCGGACTGATCCGAGGCTAGGGAAACCACGTGCCCCGGCAGACGCAGGATGTCGGCTTCGAGAACCACTTGGCCGGACTTGACCAAGCGCTCGACCAGAAAGTGCACCAGCTTGGGATGCATGCCCCGCCCGAATCCCGAAATCAGTTCGGCCCGCGACAATCCCTGACGCATGGGTTCGCGGCGATGATAGTCGCCAAGGTAGGCCAAACAGTCCCCAGCCAGGCCGTCGAGCACGTCCGTACCGACAAAGCGTTTGTCCTCGCGGTCGAACTGGAAGGCCAATTGCTTGCCGCCCAGGATCTGCAGGGTCTTATCCAGCAGCTTGGACTCCATGTCCGTCATGATGCGCAGTTCGGCCACGGTCAGGCCGCCGCGCCCGGCCAGGCGCAGTTGCGCCAACAAAAGCTCCTCACCGGATATGGCCCCCAGGGTGCTTAAGGTCTCCATGTCCTTGGAATGACGGCGAACCTTGCGGCCCAGCGGGTTGATGATCCGGCCGCCGGCCACGGTCTGCAGGGGCGAAAAGGAGCGCACGATGCAGCGGTCCCCGAATACGCCCGGCAGGGGACGCGGAAAGCGGACTTGGCAGACCGCCGTCTCGCCCGGTTCGAGCTTGTCGCGGTCGAGGAAAAAGAGCTTGGCCAAAATCTCTCGCGAACCGTGGTGAAAATGAACTTCAGTGCGGTGTTTCAAGGGGTTGGGCGAGGAAGACAGACACGTCATCTCCACGTCCCAGACCGGGGAGGGGAAAAGGGTCTGGGGATGGGCCAGCACCTCGCCGCGCTCAAGCTCCGCCACCTCCAGACCATACAGGTTGACGGCGGTACGCTCGCCGGCGTGGGCCACTTCGGCGGCTGTGCCATGCACCTGCAGACCGCGCACCTTGGAGCGGTGCCCCGACGGGACGATCTCGATCTCCTCACCCAGGCGCAGGGCTCCGGAAATGGACGTGCCGGTCACCACCGTGCCGTGTCCTTTCATGCTGAAGACACGGTCAACGGGCAGACGGAACAGGTCCGAGCGCCGGTCAGGGGCAAAGGTCGAAGAAAGTTCCGCGATATGGCCTTTCAACTCTTCCAGCCCCGCCCCCGTGTGGGCCGAAACCGGGACAATAGGCGCGCCCTCCAGAAACGAGCCGGCCAGATAGGTCTGCACTTCCTCGTGCACCAACTCAAGCCACTCCTCTTCGACCATGTCCGTCTTGGTCAGAGCCACCAGCCCGGCCCGGATACCCAAGAGCGAACAGATCTCCAGATGCTCGCGGGTCTGAGGCATGATGCCCTCGTCGGCAGCGACCACCAGCAGTACAAAGTCAATGCCCGCCGCCCCGGAGACCATGTTCTTCACAAAGCGCTCGTGTCCGGGCACGTCGATGATGCCGAGGCGAATCTGCGGAGTCAGGTCCAGGTAGGCGAAACCCAGCTCGATGGTGATGCCGCGCTTCTGCTCCTCGGCCAGCCGGTCACAGTTAATGCCGGTCAACGCCTTGATGAGGCTCGTCTTGCCGTGATCTATATGTCCGGCCGTACCCATGATGACAGGCATACGTAACTCCTAGCTGACTGTTGAAAAATTCAAAATCCGCAGGGCGTTCAAAAATGGTGAGATGCAAGGAAGCGAAAAAATCCAGGACGCGCGGTGTATTAGACATACATAAGTGGTCTGGATTTTTTCGCTGACGCAGCAGATTGCCATTTTTGGGCGGCCTGCTAGCTGCGATAGAATGCGTTGTAGGCCTGCACCGTGGCCAAAAGGTCGGCCTTGGAGCTGATCTCGAAGGGGCTGTGCATGGACAGGACTCCGGGGCCGAAATCGATGATTTCCATGCCGTAAATCGCCAGCTCCTTGGCCACCGTGCCGCCGCCACCCTCGTCCACCTTGCCCATCTCGGCCATCTGCCAGGGGATGTTCTCGGCTGCCAGCAACTTTCTGAACCAGGCCACGTATTCGCAGTCGGCCTCGCTGGCTCCGTACTTGCCTCCGTGGCCGGTGAACTTGGAAAAGACGGGGCCAAAGCCCAGCAGGGAGGCGTTATATTTGTCGTGCACGTCCTGATAATCAGGGTCCATGGGACAGTGCACGTCGGCGGACACGGCCTTGGTCCGCCCGAGGACGTGACGCAGCTTTGTGTCCGGCTCCCAGGCATCGATGATATCGGACAGGGCGTATTCCATGAAGCGGGATTTGGCGCCGGTGGCACCGTCGGACCCGATTTCCTCTTTGTCCCACAGGAGCAGAATCTGGGTGTGCTCCCCTGCCGGCACGGCCATGAAGGCCTTGAATGCCGCGAACACGCACAGGCGGTCGTCCTGACCGTACCCACCGAGCAGGGCCCGGTCCAGGCCCACGAAACGGGCCTTGCCTGCGGGTACGATCTGCAGCTCGGCGCTGTAGAGATCCTCCTCGCGGATGGCGTAACGCTCGAAAAGAAGCTCCAGGACCCGCTGGCGGACTTTGGCGTCCTCGTCGGTGGCGGCCGGTTCGTGGCCGATGGCAATGTTGAGTTTTTCGGCCACGAAAGCCTTCTCCACGGTCTCCTCGCGTTGCTTGCGGGCCAGATGCGGCAGCAAATCGAGCACCGTGAAGACGGGATCGGTCTCGTCCTCGCCGATGCAGACCGGAATGACCCGGCCGTCCATGGCCACGATGGTGCCGTGCAGAGCCAGGGGCCGGGCCAGCCACTGGTACTTCTTGAGGCCGCCGTAGTAGTGGGTCTTCATCAGCGCGACCCGACATTCCTCATGCAGCGGATGCTGCTTCAGATCCAGATGCGGAGTGTCGGCATGGGCCGTGATCAGGCGCAGGCCCTCCGCCAGGGGCTTTGTTCCCCGCCGGGCCAGCAGCGCGGCCTTGGAGCGGAAGGGCAGGATGACCAGATCCTGCCCCAAGTCATTTGAAAATCCGCAGGAGGCGGCCTGTTGCGCTACCCAGGCGATGGTTTCGCGCTCGGTCTTGCACCGGGTCAGAAAGTCCAGGAATTCATTGGCCAACAAATCCATGCCGACCCTATCATCGCTTGCCCCGTAGCGGTCCCAGCAATTTGCCGTCTTGTGCTTGAGTATCTCATCCATCGCAGCCTCCCTTTGCAACCCGGACAACCGCCCGGAAACGAAAAAAAGGGAGCGGAATCACTTCCTGCTCCCCACGAAACCGAGGACAATCCGGCATCAATCCATCTTGTC
>Ga0265295_1007771_pt1 | contig 12180 bp, 9 predicted proteins | sample Munlansysbiofilm_FD_192503 | JGI IMG/M metagenome (GOLD analysis project Ga0265295, IMG submission 192503) | Leachate microbial communities from a municipal landfill in Southern Ontario, Canada - Methane capture system biofilm | ecosystem: Engineered > Solid waste > Landfill > Unclassified ... | reverse complement strand
CGGTAACACACGGTATATAAAATGCAGGCGCGCGGGGTGGGGGTAAATTCCTAAAATATCGTAACTTCGTTCGTGCGGAATTAAATATGTTTCAATCACCTGCACTTTACATACCGTTATCCGTTGTGTAACATTTAAATATAAAAACCTGAATTCAATAGTTATAACATAAAACAATTAGTCATGAAACAACTTTTATTGATTTTTACAGTCTTAGCCTTTATTTCTTGTCAGAATCAAGGTAAAAAATATCAAATAATTGGAAATGTTAAAGAGGTTCCAGATAGTGCAATAATTGACCTTTATATTCAATATGAGGATATGGGGCAAAGAATTAGTTCAGATACTATTATTAATGGACAATTTGAATTCTCAGACACATTGAAGACTAGGCCTTCAAAAATGATGCTTCTAATGAGGGATATGGATAATTATTATGGCAGCTGTCAGTTATGGGTTGATTATGAGATAATAAAAGTAACAGGGCAAGGGAAATTTCTTTCGTCATGGAAAATTGATAGCAAAGTAGAGGAGCAGATAGCATTGAATAATTTAGTTAGTAAAACTAAAGAATTGACAGTGATGAGAGATAGCCTTTTTATGATTATGATGAATAATATGAATATGTCAGAGCAAATTTCTAATAAAATTGATTCAATAAGTGAGATTCAGTTTAAAATTGAATTTAGCGCTATTGAAGATAGCCCCAATAGCCAAAGCGCTTTGGAAATGTTATATCAAATTGCAAAATTTGATACAACAATTGATAAAAACATAATCAAAAGAGTCTTTGATAAAATGAGTCCGACTTTTCAAAACTCATTATACGGAGAAGGTATAATGTCTATAATTAAAAATAAGCCAATTCCTGAAGTCGGTGATGAAATGGTAAATTTTGTGGCTTATGATACAAAAGGAAGAGAATATAATTTAAGTGATTTTAAAGGAAAATATGTCCTATTAGACTTTTGGGCATTAGCTTGTGGACCATGTATAAAAGCAATACCAGAGACAAGAGAGTTGTATTCAAGAAACAATGATATTTTAACGGTTATTGGATTAAATATGATTACTAATGAAGATTCATGGCGAGAAACCTCAAAACGAGATAGCATTACATGGATAAATCTTTCTGATGGTAAAGGAACTTTTGCAGGTGTGTCGGCTGATTATGGTATACAGGGAACCCCGACATATATTTTAATTAATCCAGAGGGAGTAATTGTTGAAAAATGGATGGGATATTGGCCAAATGTGTTTGTAGATAAATTAAGTAAGCATATAGAAGGGTTAAAGAAATAACGTTACACAACACACGGTATATTTTACGCCCCACTTTTTGGCTGATAAAGTTGCTGTTAGTTTCAATTCAACTTTATAACGTGGGAAAAATACGTTGCTTCGGGTGGCGGGGCGCAAACATACCGTTATCCGTTAGCGTTAATTGAACTTATTCACCACTAATGACTTAGCCTATGATAAAATAAAATTTCTTTTTGAATTTTACTTGTGAGATGATAAACCAAGTAGCGCTGATTTTATTGGGCATTATGAATAATTACAACAACAATCAAAACCTTTTAAACATGAAAAAATATCATTTTATAGCACGACTATCTAATTATTTATTTTTAATTTTTCTTTTTTGCCTTATTTTTTCAAGCTGTGAAAAACAACATTTTGAAATCCCAGAATCTTCAACAAGTCAACCTGATGGAATGATAAAACTGGGGAAAAAGCTTGAAAACCCGTTCACCGTAGAAAATGTAAAAAAAGCCTACAACAATTTAGTTTCGCAAGGCATAGTAAAGTCTGGATTTGAGATTACAGCAACCCATCAGTACGTCCGCTTGCTACCCTCGGATATGGAGCAGTTCGATATGCTTGAGGCGGACACGCTCAACGTAATGTTTGACTATCCCCTCGACTATGAAATATTTGAAGGTGGAACATACTACTTCGACCCAGAACTCGACCTCCAAGAGAACCCCTTCACTTGGCAGTACGTTGTTATTCCAATTGATAAACCCATACCAGCAGTAAAAGCTGAAAAGATCGCAGAGATTGTGTTGGACATTTCGGCTATGAAAAACACTGATGCCTACACCGCCGATCTATGGGACATGATAGAAACAGAAGCTCTCAGAATTACTGGTAATCTGGAAACAGAAGAAAGCACAACCAAGTCTAGGTGGAGACCGTCGGGCACAATTACGTCATGGGACGATATGCTAAGCAGGCAGATTCCTTTGCAAGGAGCAAAGGTAAGAGCTCGTTGGTGGTTTTTTTGGAATATCGGGATTACCAATGCAGATGGATATTTTGAGGTGGATGGCACGTTTAAAGGTGGCAGAAAGGTGAACTACGCTATAATATGGGAACGAGCCGATTGGGACATAGTGGGCTTTAACTTTGAGTTTTTCGGTTGGTGGCAAGCCTACTACAATGGGCCCAGGCAGAATACAGCATGGAATCTTGCCATTGGAAGCGCAACCGATACAGATCGTTCGCTTCGATACGCAACAATCCATAGGGCTTTGATACATTATTTTTTCAGCGATAGGTTAGGTCTAAAAAAACCTTATGATCCTGCATGGTATCAATGGAAACTGAAAGTTGGGTATAGTCACAACGCAGGTACTAGCAATGCTATCCCCTATTTAACCATTTACGGTCGACCACATGCAGAAGTTTACGGTCGCTCATCGGGAAGTAGCACGTGGAGAAAAACCTATGATATTTTTGCAACAACCATCCATGAGGTTGCCCATGCCTCACACTACGATCTGATTGGGAGGTACAGCTTCAGCGAGGCATGGAACAACAAGGATACGAGAATAGTGGTGGAAAGTTGGGCAGAAGCGGTGGAATGGGGTCTGACCAACCAAGCATACAATGCGTTGGGTCATCAGTACAATAATTCGACTGCTAGAAACTATAATCATTCCGCAGGTTTGCAGTGGTGGAACAGAAGTTTGGTCAACTCATCTGACCCTACTGATAATGATCGTTTTTACACGCCACTATACATCGATATGGTAGACAATATTAATCAACGACAAACTTACGGTGGTAATACTAACTACCCAAACGATAATGTTACTGGTTATACTTTCTCTTTGCTAGAAGATAAAGTTTTGCGTCATACCTATGGTCTTACGAGTTTAAGAACTAAGTTGAAAGCCAACAAGCCAAGTGGCGTTACGGATGCACAAATAGATACGTTGATAGATTCCTATTCTAACCTTTAATCAAGCCAAAAGAATGAAACCTCATAAAACATCTTCTTTAGTAATAGCTATATTGCTGACAGTTAGTTTAATGTCATGTGACCCAGAAGTTTGTGGGTATTCAAGGATAGTCAATGATACAGGTTTTCAGGTTCGTCTGATACCTTACCCTTGCATAGTGGGTGATACTATTTCAATAGCACCTCAAGGGGCCACGTCAAACATTGAAGAGTGCATGAAAGGGGGTACTTATCCTCAATTTTCCGTATTTGATATTAATCTCAATCCTTCTAAAGACTCAGTGGATATTGTATTTAATAATACGCACTATATTAGATATTACCGTCCTACAGGTTATGATTGCATTGAGAAAAACCCGCTAAGTAGAATGTGCTATGAACCTGCTAATGGTAAGCCAAACCACTACGAGTACCATGTAACTGAATCGGATTTTCAAGATGCTGTAGAGATTAATTAGAAACAGTAAGCACCTCTCTTTATGTTAAATATTGAGAGGTGCTATTATTAATTGTAAAATTAAACCCAAAAATTATGTTATTGAATAATCAACTAACGCTAACAAGGGGTTAGTAAAATGCAGGTATTCTGCGGATTAGGAAACATTCTCGCTTTTTTGTAGCTTCGTGGCGTGGGACAATGAGTCGTTCCAAACTCCTGCACTTTACCAACCCCCAGCCGTTGGGGGTAATTGAAATGAGCATTCTACATAACATTAAATAATAACTTAAAATTATAAGACTATGGATTTCCAAAACAGCATCAAAGTTTTAGGCGATAAAATACAATCGTTTAAAGCTAACACAAAGACAGAGGAAGCTACAAAGACGGCTTTCGTAATTCCATTTTTGAGAATGCTTGGATATGATGATTCAAATCCAACAGAAGTTATACCTGAATTTACTGCTGATTTTGGAAATAAAAAATTTGAGAAAGTTGATTATGCAATATTTTTGGATAACAATCCAATTATGATAATTGAATGTAAACATTGGAGTGAAAATTTAAATGTCCATAATTCTCAATTATTTAGATATTTCAATGCAACTCAAACTCGATTTGGATTGTTGACTAATGGAATTAAATATCAGTTCTTTACCGATTTAGATGAAACAAATAAAATGGATAAAGAACCATTCTTGGAATTTGACTTTGAAAATATTAAAGAGAATATTGTAAGTGAATTGCTTAAATTTCAAAAGGCAGCATTTGATTTGGATAAAATTTTAGATAGTGCAAGTGAACTTAAATTTCTTTCCATGTTGAGAGCAGTTTTGGAAGTTGAATTGACTGAACCTTCAGAAGAGTTTGTTAGATTTTTATACAAAAAATTAAAACTGGAGAAAAATTTGACATCTAAAATGCTAGAGCAATTTACACTGATTGTTAAGAGAGCAACAAGTCAAACAATAAAGGAACTCGTTAATGAGCGATTGAAATCCGCTTTGAAAAAAGAAGAGGATATTCAAACTGAAATAATTGATGAAAAAGAAGAAAGCCTGATTGAAACAACTGAAGAAGAAATCGAAGGTTTTATGCTTGTGAAATCGATTATTCGGACAAAGAGCGATGTTAAAAAGATTTTGTACAAAGACAATCAAAACTACTTTGCAATTTATTACGATAAGCAGACACAACCCATTTGCAGATTACATTTTAATAGGTCGCAAAAATATATTGGATTATTAGACGAAAACAAAAAAGAGGAGAGGATTGCAATAGAAAGTTTAGATGATATTTATAACTTTTCTGATAGATTGATTGAGACAGTTACTAGATATTTATAAAACAACTACCCCCAACACGCGGTATGGCCAGTAAGGGTTTCAGTGGTATGCGAAGGGTTGTAGTCCGCTTCAAGTTTTCGTGTATATTGACAGAAAATCGCCCGCAATCCCTTACTGGCCATACCGCCAACCGTTGGCACCAATAATAAGAAAACCGAAAAAAACATGAAACATTTAAAGCTATTAGTACTTGGATTGATTCTATCAAACCTTTCTTTTGGACAAATTATAAAAGTTCAAACAGGGGCAACATTTTCAAATCTTGATTGGAAAATTGGCAGTTTAGATTTAGAACCATTCAACGAGACTTTGATAGGTTATTCCGTATTCACTGGAGTGGATTATTTTGATAAAAAGTTTTTTAATCTTTCAAGTAACCTAGGAGTTGTCCAAAAAGGTGGTAAAGGGACGATAACATTTACTACTGCAACAGGAGAGCCAATTGAAGAGAAAAACGAAAAGGCAGAATTGGGTTATTTTACAGTAAATACGACCTTAGACATAAAGTATCCGATTAAGGATAAAATAACACCTTTTATCAGTGTTGGCCCTCGATTTGACTACTTAGCAAGTTACAGTAAAGTATTTAATGGACTAAATGAAATTGACGAATTAAAGAAATATAGCATTGGATTGATTTTAGGCGGTGGAATTAAATATGATTTATCGAAAATTCAAATCGGACTTCGAGCAGATTATTACTTGAATTTTGAAAAAGTAGCTGATTGGCCTTTACAAACTGAAAATTTAGGTGGAGAAATTAATGATAGGACAATAACTTTAAATTTAACAATTGGATATAGACTATAAATAATTACTGGTGCCAACACGCGGTATATCTTACGCCCCACTTTTCGGCTGATTAGGTCTCTTTTAGTTCCAATTTGGCTTTTTAACGTGGGATGAAAAACTTACTCCGCTCGACGGGGCGCAAAACATACCGCCATCCGTTGGCAACAAGTGTATGATGAAACGGAGATGGACTTACACTTTGGAAACGAATAATTTAGCTCTTTAAAAAAACATAAAGCAGGTATAACAATTTTAATACTCAAAGCCCCATGAAGGAAAGAAAAACCTTCACACACTCAGGCACTTTTGGCTGCCCCAACACACAGGCGATCGCATTACAGCCAAAACAGCCTTCGTTAAATAACAAACTATTATTTTTCACCTAAACAAAAACAAACTATTTTACTAACAAAAGAAAATGATTATGACAACAACAAAGAAGTTTTGGTTCTACGCATTTGCCCTCGCTGGGGCAAGTGCCTTCCTCTTTAGCAGCTGCGTAAAAGAAGATGAAAAAATTGCCCCTGTTCTATCCACCACAGAGATATCAGAAATTACTCAGACTTCAGCAATATCAGGCGGAAATATTTCTGACGATGGCGGGGCAAATGTTACAGCCCGGGGCGTATGCTGGAGTACTAGCCAAAACCCAACCATCGACGGCAGCAAAACCGAGGACGGCACTGGTGTAGGAAGTTTCATAAGCAATATTACAACCTTAGAGACCAATACAACTTACTATGTTAGAGCTTACGCCACCAATAGTGCAGGCACAGGTTACGGCAGTACCATATCGTTTACTACACTTGAATCGATAGGCTTACCAACCTTAACAACAGCTGATGTGACAGAAATTACGCAAACAACCGCCGCATCAGGCGGAAACATAACCGACGATGGGGGAGTAACAGTAACAGGACGAGGAGTATGCTGGAGTATAAGCCAAAACCCAACCATCAGCGATAGCAGAACCGAGGACGGCACTGGTGTAGGAAATTTTATAAGTAGTATTACAGGCTTAGAGCCCAATACAACTTATTATGTTAGGGCATACGCAACAAACAGTATAGGCACAGTTTATGGAAATTCAATTGAATTTTCAACGCTTGAGGAGGTAACAACTGTAACCGATATTGATGGCAATGTATATACCACGATTATAATTGGAACACAGGAGTGGATGGCTCAAAATTTGATGACAACCAAATATAATGATGGCACTCCAATAACACATGTAACTGATAATAATGAATGGACTCAATTAGCCTCTGAGGCATATTGTTGGTATGAAAACGATGAAGAGACTTATGGCAATCTATATGGTGCTCTTTACAACTGGTATGCCGTGAATACAGAGGGGATTTGCCCAATAGGCTGGCATGTTCCAACGGATGAAGAATGGCTAACCCTAGTTGATTTTGCAGGGGGTGTTGATAATGCAGCAGCAAAACTAAAGGCTACAAGCGAGTGGAATGAAGGGGGCAATGGAACAGATGAATATGGATTTTCTGCTCTACCTGGTGGTTGGCGAATCCACGCCACCGGTTCTTTTAGCGATTTGGGTATCAATGGCAATTGGTGGACTGCTACTGAATATGACATGGGAAACGCCAAGAATAGATTTATGTACTATGGTGATGATAAAGTAAATTCAACCAGTTGGAGAAAAAAGGCTGGTTTCTCTGTCCGTTGCGTCAGGGATAACTAGGTTATTTACTAAAGAGAGAGCGTACTTCTCTCTCTTTGGTGCTATTTAATTATTTATCCCGTTGAAATAAAGAAGCTAACATTCAACTGGGATTTGGCGCGGAGTTTACCCTGTTGAGTTTGCTCTTTAGGGAATCCAACTATTTTGAAATTTTGGGTTGCAAATAAAGGGAATAATTACTTAGGAAAGCAATTACAAGAGCTTAAGCAAACTCAGCGAAGGATCAAGCACAAGAATAGGAATTATGGCATAGCACGAAAGTATTTAAATTGTATTTTTTAATGATTGACTTAAAATTTAATAACCTAAAGAAAGCTAATTCATAAACGGAAAGACTTAGCGTAAACCTCAACACCAGTTGCCAACAAGGGGTGTAACCAATTTGGGCTGAATGGGTTAGGCGAGCGGGTCGGCACGCTGGGAACTTCTTAACGTGGGGTAAATCCTAAGCCCCGCGCCCCCAAACTGTTTACACCCCCAGCCGTTGGCAACAAGTGTATGACGAAACGGAAACGGTTATTTCGCTTTGAAATAGAATAATTTAGCTCTTTTGAAGAAAGAATAATATGAAGATGTAGAATTTTAATACCCCGACACACCTAAATGAAATATCTGGAAATCCCAAGCACACTCAGGGAAATTTTCAAAGACAATTATTAACATTTTTAACAAAAAAAAAGGAGTAAGCCGAAAATCCTTTAAAGAATCGGCATATTAAATAATTTAAATGCCATGAAAAGAATCTCATTTTTAAGTATTGCTTTAATTTTGGTAATTAATTTAAACGCACAGCAAACAGGGTCATTAGAAGACCCACGTGATGGCAAAACCTATAAAACAGTAGAAATTGGCAACCAGGTTTGGATGGCAGAAAACCTAGCCTATGAGCCTAGTGGCGGCAATTATTGGGCATACGACAATAACAGTGGCAACGTCATGGCCAAGTATGGCTACCTGTACGACTGGCAAACCGCAATGAATGTTTGCCCCACAGGTTGGCACCTGCCAAGCGATGATGAGTGGACTCAGCTCATTGATAATGTGGGCCGCTATGCGGCCACCAATCTAAAAGCCAAAAGCGGCTGGACCTACACCGGCAACGGAATCGATAAATACGGTTTCTCGGCTCTTCCGGGGGGCTTTCGTAACCCCGGTGGTAGATTCAATAGATTTGGGCACCAAGGTTTCTGGTGGAGTTCTACCGAGCACAGTACCGATTCCGCCTGGTACCTGGGCATTGCCTCCAGTGGCATCCATGAGACCAGGTACTACAACCCTAAGCATTGGGGTTTTTCTGTCCGTTGCGTTAGGGATTAGATTATTTGACTACCTGCCTGCAGCAGGCAGGTTTGAAACTTTGACTTTTTGGGATATGGGGCTTCGCCCCATCTAATTCTTTTAAAAAATGGCACTTTACGATGAGCTACCTGAATTTAAGGCCGTATACAATTTACTGTTGGATATTTATCCTTTTTCGGTAACACTTTAAGACAATTTTCTTACACACAGGTTCAACCAAATAGCACAGCTGCACAGGGCTGCCCTAAAACCCATGCTGCGCTAAGGGCTTTCACCTTTACATCGCACAAGAAAAAGTAAATTGAAATTGCATGTAAGAATTAAAATTGAAACATTGAATAATTGACTGAAAAACAAAACGAGAGCTAAATTATTTATAGGAAAAGACAAAGCGTAAACCTCAACACCAGCTGCCAACAAGGGTTTAATAAAATGCAGGCTATCAGCAGATTAGGAAACTTTACCGTTTCAATCCAGCTTTCGTCTCGTAGGACGATGACGATGTTCCAATCGCCTGCACTTTATCAAACCCCCAGCCGTTGTGTTTAATAATTAAAAAGTACCCCATTTAACAATTAAAATAGGTTAGAGATGAAAAAAGTATTGTTTTTTTTAATTCTATTATTGTCAGTTAAATTTACTTTTGCTCAAATTCCAATAGGATTAAAGTATGATTTAAATGGTGAATCATTAAATGGTTATTTTGACCCGTTACTTTATTCACCAAAGAGAATAATATCTAATGTTCATAATTCTGATTCTTATGAGATTGGGTATTATTATAATAATAGTGGACAGAAAGTAGAAGGACTGATAAGATTTGAAAATGATAAAATATTTTTCAAGAAAAAAGAAGAAGATTTCAGAATAAAGATTAACCCAGAAGAAATAAATCATTTTACAATAGGCGTTGACTCATTCTTTAGCGTCAGTAATTTTTATTTTAAGAACCGGATAAAAGAAAAACCTGAATTTGTACAATATATCTCAGAATTTAATGGATATACCTTTGTAAAACACTATCATTTTACGTCAATAATAGCGCAGCAAACTGGTCAACCCCCTATAATTGAGACTTTTTTGGTTAAAGAAAAGGATAGTTTAGTATGGGTTAATTTCCCTGACAACAATAATTTCAAAGGAAGAGCTATAGAATATTTCAATCATATTCCATACTTAAATAAAAAAATATTATCAGGTGATTATAAAAGTGAAGATATGCTATCAATCATTAAAATGGCAGAGTACTATAGCAAATACAATAACTCTGAATTAATACTATATGATAAATATTGGCAAGAGACAAGAGATATTAATAAATCAGAATACACGGCTTTAATAACCAATAAGGTTGATTCGATATGGACATTCGAGTATTATAATGACACTACTAAGCTATACCAAGGGAACTATTCCTCATTTTATCCAAACACTAAAAATGGTGAATTTATTTCATATTACCCAAATGGAGAAATTAGACAAATCACTTATTTTTTAAACAATAAGCCGCAAGAAGTTAAAACATTTAATAAGTTTGGTTTATTAAGCACCTATTATCAAATTATTGAGAATAAAAATAAATCCTCAACTAAAAGAAATGCAGATTATAAATATATCACTGTAAATGATTCATTAGGAAATAATATCCTTAAATCAAATGATATATCGGAATTAAACGTTTATGATAAATTTAATAATACTACATACACAACCATTTTCGATAAAAATGAAATAAAATCCCGTTATAGATTAATCGGTACGGATACAATCTTCACAATATCAAATTCCCGTTATAATTTAAAAATTAAATCCTTGCAAAAGGAGTTTGACTTTTTTATGGAACCGAGAAAATATGATGAAGCATTAAGCCATAATGCCCAAGGTATTATTTTAATTTCTCTAGTAATTGACAAGCAAGGTTATGTAAAACAGAGTGTAATATTAAACGGTATTCATCCTGAGATTGATAAATTAGTTGCTTCTTTTGTTAAAAGCACGCTTTCCTCGGAAGGTTTTTATCAATATAGATTTAAGCCTTTTAAATCAAATAAAACAAAACAATTTTGTGAATTTGTGATTCCAATAGAGTTTAGTATTAATAGATTTTACAGACAACCAGTAAATTACAATTATTTTAATCATTTCAATCATTTTAATCAAATGCAAATGCAGCAACAAATGATTAGAAATCATAAACAAACAAGAATACCAAGCGGATTCTAGAAATTACTAAACACAACATGCGGTATATTTTACGCCCCACTTTTTGGCTGATTAAGTTACTTTTAGTTTCAAATCAACTTTTTAACGTGGGATAAATCCGTTGCTTCGGGCGGCGGGGCGCAAACATACCGCCATCCGTTGTAGCCCATAGTATGACGACACGCCAGCAAAGCTTCTATGGTGCGTTTAGAAGAAAAATGAATTAAATATTTGAAATGGAAAGATTATCTTTGACAATGTAAAACAAAAAACCCGGCTTCATCACCAGCATAAAAACTGGGAGAGGAATCACCGGGACTACAATGCAAAGATAATACATTTATGGACAACAATGCAATAGTTGAAAGAATAATTTCTAAAGAAAGGCTTGAACCCTACTTGAATTACCATAATAATGACCTTTCAAAAGCAATTGCTCATTATAAAAGCAACATTCTTATATCTGAATCTTTTTACCCTTTACTCGCTGTATTAGAAATTGGTTTAAGAAATTCTATCGATTATCAGTTGACTAAAAGATTTAATGATAAAGAATGGTATGATAATAAGGATTTTGTAAAAATTGCGACCAGATTTCAAATTGACAGAATATCGCAAGCAAGAACGAACATCTTCTCTGAAAAAAAGGAAATAACACCAGGAAGAATAATTTCAGAACTTTCATTTGGTTTTTGGACATCATTGTTTGACACGAAATTCGAAATGACTTTATGGAAAAACTTGAGATTAGCATTTCCAAATTGTCCGAAAAACATAAGAAAAAGGAAGACAATGAGTTCCAAATTTAACGGTATTAGAAAATTAAGAAATAGAATCTTTCATCACGAAGCAATTACTTGGAATTTGGACGTTTTGAATTCATATAAGGACGAAATTATTCAAGGGATTGAGTGGCTAAATAAGGATTTACTGGAATGGATTGTTGAATTAAATCACGTTGAAGAAACCATTTCAAAATTCAGAAAAACAATTGATTGACAAAAATAACTACGGGCTACAACAAGGGGTGTAGCCAATGCGGGCAGATTACGTAAATTCGGAGCTGCATCGCCCGTTTGGGGCGATTTCGTCGTGCGACGAAATCGAAACTCGCGCTCCCGCACTCGCCACACCCCCATCCGTT
>Ga0265295_1007768_pt1 | contig 12183 bp, 14 predicted proteins | sample Munlansysbiofilm_FD_192503 | JGI IMG/M metagenome (GOLD analysis project Ga0265295, IMG submission 192503) | Leachate microbial communities from a municipal landfill in Southern Ontario, Canada - Methane capture system biofilm | ecosystem: Engineered > Solid waste > Landfill > Unclassified ... | reverse complement strand
ATGCCGAAATCACAGGTTTGGGGATGATAGCGTTTGACAAAGATGGGGAAACTCCTCTTGATGATATATCGGGCTTAAAACTCAAAAAAATCACTTCGCGTAAAGAGCTTGATGAAGCCGAAGCGCAAAATATTTTAAAAGCGTACATTCACTACACATTAACACCCTCAACACTTAAAAAAAGAGAGTTCAATCTCAGCTTTTTTCGTAAACTTCACAAAGATATGTTTGGCGATGTGTGGAGCTGGGCAGGTGAGTTTCGCACTACTCAGACTTCCATAGGTGTCGAAGCAAATAAAATCCACCAAGCTTTGTATCAGTTGCAAGATGATTTGAAATACTGGGAAAAAGAGTGGGATTACCATGAAACTGCGACACGCCTACACCATGCACTTGTAAAAATCCATCCATTTCCAAACGGTAACGGCAGATGGGCAAGACTGGCTACGGATTTATGGCTGTTAAAAATGGGGCAAAAGGTACTTTCATGGGGTGGAAACATTACTGAAGTCTCTATTGCAAGAACAGAGTACATCGCTTCACTCAAAGAAGCAGACGGCGGAAGCTATGAGCGGTTGATGGCTTTTATGTTTGGGTGAGGAAGGTTGATGCATTTAAAATTAAATTATTCTAAAAGGTATATTCAATGAGTCAAGATAAAGTACAAGTTGTTTTTTGTAAATGGGGTAATGAAAAAGAAGTCGCGCAGGAGTTAGGAGATTGTTATATCCTAACTCCTGATAATTGGGATGATTATGGATATAAAACAGCCTTCAATGTTCAGATATTTAAAGATAGTGATAGTTACAAATCTTCAAGAAAATTTTTATTAGAAAACCAGAATGGTTTTTCATCTGGAAATCATTTTGAGGAACTTTTAAATGGTAGAAGCTATATCAAAGTTCAAGAAATTGCATTGAAAATTAAATTTATTTCGCTTGGTAACGATTATGAAGAGTTAAAAAAGATATTTCCAGATGATTATATAGATATATTAAAAGTTTTAAATGATGTGATTTATTTGGAATCGAAAGAGCCTGAAAGTGAACTTTTAAAGCTTAAAGAACATGAAGCTTTTGAGACATCACTATGTAGAGACCAATCATCAAAAAAAGTTTTAGAAGAGGGCAAATCACTTTTATTTGGTGAAGTGTTAGATAGTAATAGGTTTGATTTTGATATTACATTTAACTTGAATGAAAAAAAATATTTATACAGTTTTAATTTCAATCAAAATGAATTACCAAATAGAATAAGTGTTTTAATTGGTAAAAACGGAAGTGGAAAATCACAAACTTTATTGGCATTATCTGAATATTTACTAGATAATCGAAAATATAGAGATAGAGTAGCAAAAGAGAAACATCCAAATTTTTTATCTCACATGTTAGTGTTCGCCTACAATCCACATGATAATTTTGTTGTTCCAAAAAAAGATGAAAAATTTGATATTGAATACAAATATATAGGCTATCGAAAACAAAAAGAAGATTTGGATACAGTTTTTCTTGGCGAAGAAGAATTGCGAAGTATGGTAGATGAATTAAGAAACTTTGACATATCAGAAGTGCCAAGAAAAAGGTTGTTTCAATCATTTTGTGATATTTATAAAAAAGATAGAAATAATCTTGCCCATGAAATTCAAATTGATGATGTTGTTTATTTAGATAAAGTTTTTGAACATATACATAAAGCCTTTGAATGTGATGCTATTGGATTAAAATTAAAAAATATGAGTCATATTCAAAAATACACAGAGAATGGTTTTACTGTTGTTGATAATTGTTTGTTAGTACAAAAAGAGGAAGAGAAAGAACTGTATGTAAGAGAGATTCAATTTGATGATTTTGAAACTGAACTGTATTATTTCAACAATAATAACCAAATATTTTTAAGTTCTGGGCAACAAACATTTGCAGATTTTATTATCAATCTATTGTCCCTTATTAAGGCTAATTCTCTAGTATTGATTGACGAGCCTGAAAATACACTACATCCAAATTTGGAAGTAGATTTTATAAGAATTTCACAAGAGATATTAGAAGATTTTGAGTCCTTTGCTATTATCGCTACACATTCGGCAATCATAACTAGGGAAGTTCCTGAAAACTCTGTACATGTGATTAAATTTGATGAAAGTGCTCAACCTTTTATAACTCACCCATCTATAAAAACATTTGGTGCGGATATTGGAACCATAACAAACTATGTGTTTGATGATATTTTTAAAGAAGAAAAGCCGTATGAAAATTGGTTTTTAGAAGAAAAAGTAAATTATGAAACTTTTGAGCAGTTTGAAGAAAAATATAGAAGTTTTTTGAATTATGATTTTTTACTTTATTGTAAAAATAGTTGGGATATTAAGCAATGAGAAAATTGTATCCAAAACAGTATGTTGAAGCTGAATTTAACAAATTAATATTTACTCAAACTAACAGTATAAGAAGTCATTTGAAATTACAAACAACTGATATTACAAATGTAAAATCTAGATTTACAGACTATGAGTCCAATAAAAATAAATTAGAAAGCCTATCTTCCTCGATTTATGTTAAAACTAGTGATGAATATAAAAGCTTATTTGGATTATATGATTCAGTTAGTCAAGATACTGAAAATATTAAAGATGAAATAAAAAAAATTTCTGAAGTCAAATGCCCGTATTGTGGTATTGAGAGTCCATATAATTTAGACCATTTTTTACCAAGAAGTAGGTTTCCAGAATTTTCAATTTTTGCTCCGAATTTAATTTATGTGTGTTCTAGATGTAATACTACTTACAAAAGTGATGATATTATTACTCCTACGGGAGAGAGAAAATTTTTTAATCCTTATTATGATGATTTTATTGAAACAACACAATTTTTAAAGTGTGAAATTGAGCTTAATGGCAGTATGTACCCGAGTTTTAAATTTTACATTGAAGATTTATCAGCAACAATGCCTTATCAATATTCAGTGATGAAAAATCATTTTGAAGCTATGCATCTGCAAACTAGATATATGGAGCAAATAGTAAAAGAAAAATTTTTAAGATTTAAAAATAGATATGTGCAAAAAGATATTTCAATCGAGCAATTAAAACATAACATAGACTATGAATTAGAAGGCTTGGATTGTGAAAATATCAATAATTGGGAAAAGGTTTTTTGGGAAAGTTTGAAAGATAGTGATGAGTGTTTGAATTTGATTGTGAAAAAAGTCATATGACAAATAGCCATAAAATTTACAACTTCTTATTTTTCTTGCTAGCATATTTGTAACGATTGTGTTTTAGGAGCATCTCTATGATAGAAAAACAGCTTATCCATAGCATGACGCAAAATTTTGAAGATTTTGCTAACAAAACGGATGAAAATATCGAGTTTTGGTTGGCAAGAGATTTGCAACATCTTTTAGGTTATACAAAATGGGATAATTTTCAAAATGTAATCTCTAAAGCAAAAACAGCTTGTGAGGTGTCCGATCAAAATATTGAAGACCATTTTGCCGACGTCGGGAAAATGGTTGAAATAGGCTCTGGAGCGATAAAAGAAATTGATGACATCATGCTTACTCGCTATGCTTGTTATCTCATCGCTCAAAATGGAGATAGTAAAAAAGAGCAAATCGCTTTTGCGCAAACCTATTTTGCTCTTCAAACACGAAAAGCTGAATTGATTGAACAAAGATTGCTAGAAAATGAGAGAGTAGAAGCTAGAGCTAAATTGGCTCAAACGGAAAAAGAACTCTCAAAAGTGATTTATGAGCAAACGGGAGGCAATGATAACTTCGCACTCATTAGAAGCAAAGGAGACCAAGCACTTTTTAATCGAACAACGGCACAAATGAAAGAAAAATGGAAGATTACAAACAAACCCTTAGCCGATTTCATGCCGACCATTTTACTCAAAGCAAAAGATTTCGCAACGGAGATCACGATTTACAACGCAAGAGAAAACGGTATGAAAAGTGAGAATCAAATCTCAAATGAGCATATCACAAACAACAAAGCCGTCAGAGACACGCTCATCTCTCGCGGCATTGTTCCTGAGAATGTAAAACCCGAAGAAGACATTAAAAAGGTCGAAAGAAAGCTTGCGACTGAAAAGAAAAAAACTTTAGGTAATCAAGATAGTTTACATCACTCTTGAAAGGAATTTTAAACCATGACACCGTGCGTAAAGTTACTTAAAAAGCACAATAAACTCTATACCATGCATCAATATAAACATGAGAGTTCATGGAGTTCGTACGGAGAAGAGGCGGCGGTGAAACTTGGTATAGAACAAGGGCGCGTATTTAAAACCTTGGTCGTGCAAACGGATAAACAAACGCTTGCCGTGGGAGTCGTCCCCGTTTCGAGCAAACTCAGCCTCAAAGCCATGGCAAAAGCGCTGGACGCAAAAAAAGTCTCTATGGCAGATCCAAAAGATGTACAAATCGCCACGGGTTACGTGCTTGGCGGCGTGAGCCCCTTGGGACAGAAAAAAAGATTGCGCACCGTCATCGATGAGAGCGCGAAAAACTATGAGACTGTTTTTGTGAGTGCGGGCAAAAGAGGCTTGGAAGTGGAGCTTGCGCCAAATGATTTACAAGAGTTGTCGAGTGGCGTATTTGAATCTATACAGGATAATTAGGAAGGAAGCAAAAATCATGAATCTAAAAATCTACCAAATCGACGCATTTGCCAAAAGCGTTTTCGAGGGGAATCCTGCGGCGGTTATACCGCTTGATGCGTGGCTGGACGATGCGCTGATGCAAAAGATAGCACAGGAAAACAACTTGAGCGAGACGGCGTATTTTGTCAAAGAGGGGGCGCATTATTGTATCCGCTGGTTTACTCCTTTGGCGGAGGTGGATATGTGCGGACATGCCACGCTTGCAAGTGCCTTTGTGCTTTTTGAAGAGCTTGGGTTTAGCGGCGAAGCGGTGGTGTTTGACTCAAAAAGCGGGTTGCTTCGGGTACGAAAAGAGGGCGCGCGTTATGTGATGGATTTTCCTGCTCAAGTGCTTATGGCATGTGAAGCGCCGCAAAGTTTGCAAGAAGCCTTTACGCAAAAAATCGTGGCATGTTATAAGGCGATGGATTATCTGGTCGTGTTTGAAAACGAGGAAGATATCTTACATGCCATGCCAAATATGCTAAAACTTCGAGAGCTTGACGCGCGGGGTGTCATCATCACGACAAAAAGTGCTAAGTACGATTTTGTTTGCCGTTTTTTCGCTCCAAAACTTGGCATCGACGAAGATCCCGTGACAGGTGCGGCGTTTACACAGCTTGTGCCCCATTGGAGTGAAGTTTTAGGCAAAGATAGCTTCCATGCCAAGCAGATTTCCGCGCGGGGCGGCGAAGTGTGGTGCGAGCTTGTCAAAGAGCGTGTGGAGATGGCGGGTTATGGGGTGAAATATCTGGAAGGAGTGATACGACTATGAAAACAGTCTCATTTGAAAACCGCATCGTTGCCCCGAGTAAAATCGTCTGTATCGGGCGTAATTACGTCGAACACATCCACGAACTTGGCAATGAGATGCCTCAAAGTATGGTGGTGTTTAACAAGCCAAACAGTGCCTTAAGCGACACACTTTTGTATTTTACTCAAACGACCCGTTTTGAGGGGGAAATCTGTTTTCTCATTGAAAAAGGGACGATCGCGGGCGTAGGGTTCGGGCTGGATCTCACCCACGCCGATATCCAAAACAGCCTCAAAGCCAAAGGTCTACCGTGGGAGCGCGCCAAAGCGTTTGACGGTTCGGCGGTGTTGGGTCGGTTTGTCGCTTTTGAGGGCGATATGACGCAATTGCGTTTTGAACTTTTTATCAACGGCACACTAAGGCAGTTTGCCGATTATGATCTGATGATTTACAAACCCGATGTGATGCTTCGCGAGATTGCTTCGTTTATGCGTTTTGAGGACGGCGACATCATCATGAGCGGCACGCCCAAAGGGGTGGCGACCTACCATGTAGGCGATCTGTTTGAGGGGAAAATTTACTGTAGCGAAAAGCTTTTGGTCACGTCAACGTGGGTCGTTCAAGAGCAAAAATAAAGGAGTATACCATGGGTAAACGATACGACAAACTCAGTGATGAAGACAAAGCGTTTATAAAAAATCAGCACCTCTTTTTCATCGCGAGTGCAAGCAACAACGGTGAGGTAAACCTAAGCCCCAGAGGCTACGACTGCTTTAGGGTTACGGGCGATAACGAAGCGGTTTTTATGGACTATGCGGGTAGTGGCAATCGTACGGCGCGCGACATCGAAGCGGACGGCGAGGTGACGGTGCTTTTTGTTTCTTTTGACAAGGAACCGCTGAATTTACGTCTTTTTTGCAAAGGTTCACTCATCGACAAAGAGGACAAAGCGACACGTGAACTTTTTGAGGGGATTGATTTTACGGGGATGCGTCGTTTTGTGAAACTTCACGTCTATTGCGTCGAACACAGTTGCGGCATGAGCGTACCGTTTTATGAGTATAAAGGGGAACACAACGAGCTTCGCCAATGGTGCCAAGAGGGTGAAAAAGAGGGGCGTTTGGAAAGCTATATGGAAAAAAACACCATGCCTCCCGATGTGAAAGCTTTTAGAAAATAGCACTCGAAAAAGTTTAAAACTCATGGCATGTACACATCTACATGCCATGAACTCATTTTTCAAATGAAACCATCTCCCCGTCCGCAGCTTTTAAAAAGGCTACGATCTTTTGAATCTGTGCATCATCCAAACGAACTCGGCTTTGGTGGATTCCCATGATTTTTATCGCCTCTTCGAGTCTCTCTATGTTTCCGTTGTGGAAGTAGGGTTTTGTTCTAACGACATTGCGTAACAGCGGTACTCGAAAGTATTTTGTATTATTCTGGGCACCCAAAAATCCGCCTTTGTTTTCAAATGGAAAAGCCGTGCTTGCAAGAAGGTTTTGTTTGATGGCGTCACTATTGTGTTCGTGGCAATAGGTACATGCAATCGTGCTCATAATACTCTCTACTTTCGATGGTTCTACTTGTGCGAAAAATCCCTCTTGCAACAGTGCAAAATCTTTTGCCCCCAAATACTCTTGAAGTGTTTGTTTCTGCTCTTTATCTTCTAAAAATCGGTCGTATTTTTTTTGAAGTTCAAGGATAAGGGCAGGTTTTTCCATGCTCCAGACGCCATGGTAGGTCAAAGGAAATTTACGCATAGAGCCACCGCCCAGACCCACGCCGTTATGGCAGCCTACGCACCCTTTGGTAATAAAGAGGTGCAATCCCTCCTTTTCTTTTTGTGTGAGTGCATCAAAATAGCCAAGTAAAAAGTCATCGTAGCGTCCTCGCGTGAGGAGTGTTTTTTCATACGCTCCGATTGCCTCGGTTATCTTTTCAAAAGTCACCTCAGTATCGCCGAATGCTGCAAAAAACATTTTGGTGTAGTCGGGATTTTTAGCGATTCTCTCTTGGGCAAGTCGTGGTGTTATTGCCATTTCAAAAGGCGCTTGGAGCGGTCCTTTGGCTTGTTCTTGAAGTGTTTGTACATGTCCGTCCCAAAAGAGGTGTTTTGAAAATGCGGTGTTGAGTACGGTCGGTGTGTTGAGATGGTTGGGATTTTTTAGATTTTTATGTCCGATTGCCGTAGGAAGTGCGTCTGCTCCGCCTTTTTCAAAGCTATGGCATGTGGCACAGCTGATATCTTTTGCCAAAGAGAGCTCTTTTTCAAAGAAGAGCTTTTTGCCAAGCGTGATCTTCTCTTTTGTAAGTTCGTGTTGTTCCATGCCAAGCGAGTCGGCTAAAGAGGCTAGGTCGCTTGGCATGGGCTTGAGAGCGTTGGCGTAAGCGAGTTCTAAAAGTGACAAATCGTTGGCTGTTACAAGTGTGAGGGCACATGCCAGAGCATAAAGATACTTCATTTTTTCCTCCTAAAATAGAAACAAATCATACTATGAACTCTTTTTCTGTTGTGTGACATGTGTCACATAAAAATCGTCGTGATCGGAGTACATTTTTATCTACCAATCACACGGGGGAAAAGATGAAATATTTGTTAGTTATGCTTGTCACCTTTATGATGACATTTCTTATAGGAAGAGTTTTTGTAGCTCTTGGTATCATCGACTTCAAAGCGCATAGTGCAAAAAATCAAGTGACGCAAACAGAGGTTGCCCAAAGCGGAAAGTCGCTCTATTTGGTTTACTGTGCCTCATGCCATGGAGCAGACGGCAAGGGCAATAACAACAAGGCGCAAAACCATACGAAAAGAATCTCAAAAGAGTCCGTACTCTATGCTATTCGCAACGGTGCAAACAACTTTGTCTCTTTGTATCCACGCGGGATGCCTGCGGGTTTAGTGGATGCAAAGGATGCAGAGGAGGTCGCCGTCTATGTTGCCGATGGGATGCGAACACCACCGCCTAAAGGGTGGAAAACATGCATACCGTGCCATGATACAAACGGTGAGGGGATAGCGTTTGTCGCACCAAACCTTAAAACATACAGCGATGTGTTTGTCGCAGGTGTTTTGCAAGATGGTAAAAAAGGAGCCATTGGTACGATGCCCCATTTTAGAGAACGCCTTTCGGATATGCAAATAAAAGCCCTTGCCTCACACATTCGTTCGCTTGGGAAATAGTGCTTGTGTGATAAGAGTCACACAGAAAACCGTAGAGATTTCCTACAATTTTCGTAGCATGTAAAAGTGCGAAATGTATCATAAGGAGGGTTTCAATGAAACTCAAAAAATTAATCGTCGGTCTTTTCGGAATATGGTTGCTTGTGTCAAATCTACATGCGGAAGCGTGTGATACGACGGAAGCTAAAAAGATAGTCGTTATGCTCACGGATGCTTCGGTGGTTAAATCGGGCTTTGGCTTGGCAGTAGCCAATGCGATGCAAGATGCGGGTGTACAAAGCACGGTTTTCGTCTCTGCCGAAGCGGTAAAATTTGCACTCAAAAAAGAGAGTGGCGAGAAGTTTGCAGGAAGTTCGGCGCAAGAGTGGATAAGCAAACTGATTAAAAAAGGTGGCAAAGTGATGATCTGCGAAGGGTTTGTGAAGCTAGGCGGCATTAAAAAGTCGGATATGGTTGAGGGTGTTGGCGTATCGTCTCCCGCAGATTTGGCAGGGGCTTTGTATGCTCCAAACACGCAGGCTATGACGTTCTAAGCGTGTAAAAAAATGATATGATGTTTCATATCATGTTCATGAAATACAAGGAGCAAAGATGCAGCTTCAAGAGTATCAGTTTTTTAAATCGTTAGAGACGCATGCCATGCAAAAGGTGCTAGAAGATGCCAAAAAAATCACGGCAGGAGTCGGAACTTTTCTTTATTATCAGGGAGACGTCAATGAGGGTATTTTGTTTTTGGAAAAAGGTTCGGTCAAGGTGTTTTTGCACTCCGATGAGATAGGCAAAGGGGAGATAACACTCTACTACATCACTCCGGGTGAGCAGTGCCTTGTCAATACGTTAAGTACCGTTTCCCAAACGCCTGCAACGGCAACGGCTATGGTCGATGAGAGTATCGAGGGATGGCTTATTCCCGCACAAACGATGCAATGGCTTGTGGCAAACTCTCCCGCTTATAGAGAGTTCAAAGTCGCCTTTTGCGCGACACGTTTGGGGCAGATACTGCAACTTGTCGAAGAACTTCGTTTTAAAAGAATGGATCAAAGAGTGCTCAACTGGCTTTTCGTGCAAGGAAGAGAGACTATCCACACGACGCACGAGCAGATAGCGACCATACTGGGCACATCTCGTGAGGTCATCAGCAGAATTCTCAAAAACCTCGAAAAAGAGGGAGTTCTTTTGCTTGGACGCGGGTATATTAAACTTTTGGAAGCGATGTGATTTTGCACATGCCAAGAGAGATAAAAAAATTTTGAAAGGATAAATATGACGGCAATAGATCGGCTACTTTACGCCTTTGAGCGTGGAGACGTAGCGGGAATGGACGCTCTGATTACGGATGATTTTAATCTTCGAATTGAGCATTACAACAACGATAAAGCAGACGTGTCATGGCAGTATGCTACAAATCGAGAGGAATTTTATAAAGTGTTAGATCGTTTAGGCAAAGAGGTGTTCTCGCAAGGAACGCAAATATTGTCATTGGAGACTACCATGCTTGAAAACGGTTGGACGTTTTCTAAGCTAAAACATAAGTTTTTTCATGTGCTCCGTAGTCGTGAAGTTTTTGGAGCGACATGGATTTTGGCTCACGAAAAAGACGGCAAACTGGATTATTTTCGAGAAATAGCAGCTCCAGTCATTGATATTTTTTAGTATCAATAAAAAACTACGCTTGCTTGCGTAGGATTTTATAGCGGCTCCAGTCCAAAATACTCTTTGAGCGCCTCTTCATAAACGACATCAAGTTTTTCCAAGACACCGTTCTCTATGAGTTTTAGCTCACTATCGACAAGGATTTTACGCCCGTTGGAAGTCTGCATGATGGCGATTTTTTTCTGGGTGAAAATCGTGTCGGGATGGGTCGCGTTGAAGTAGTTGGCAAGGCTAAACTCGATCCACTCTTGAGGTGTCGTGGCAAAACCGTAGAGGCGTTGCCACGCATCCTGTACCAAAGCGCTTAAAACATATTCGCCCTCGATCAACTCCAAGCGAAATCGGTCATCGCCTTGTACCGCTTCGCCCTGCTTGATTTTCATCGGTTCACGAAGCGCATACCCGCCAAAGCCCGTATCGCAAAGATAGTCTCTATCCTCGACGTGTACAACGAGCACCATGTGAGTCTTGGGACGGCGCACGGCGTAGGTCATCGGACGCGCCCCTGCGAAATACCACGTAAACCCCAGTGCCGTAAGTGCCATCGCGAAGAGTCCGTTGACTTCGTAGCAGTAGCCGCCGCGACGATTAAAAAGGATTTTCTCTACAATATCTTCAGGCACAAGCGAGGGGATTTTACCCGCTTGCACGAGTGTGTTTTCAAACGGGATGCTTTGGAGTTGCTTTTGCATGAGTTGTGTAAGGGTGACAAGGTCGTTTGAGGCGTGCCCTTCATAACCGATACGCGCGAAATAGTCGGTGAGGTTAAAATTGTCGGCTTTCATAAATACTCCTTCATCTGTTGTACGGTTGCGTGTTCCCGCGTGCTTCAAGCTTCTCTATTAAGCCTGTTTTACGCTCTTTAGGCAGATTTTGCCCTGCTTTTACTTTGAGCGTGATAAAGTCAGGTGTGATGGCATAAACGCCTGTTTTTTCGAGCATCTTCGTGTAGATAGGGTTTGCGGCGTCTATGGTCTCATAGCCGCCTTCGCTTTGCATTTTCTGCATCAGGGCATTAAGCCCAAACGCTTTTTGTGCGCTATGATCGAGGCGCGCTACCATCCCGCTTGCCACCACCGAAGCGTAAAATTGCGTCGCGGGGCACGCTGAACGTGTGTCGCTGAGATAGGAGGGGATAAAGGCATAGGGTTTCACCGCCGTGAATGAACAAATGGCATGTGCGCCGATTGCCTCGGCTTTTCGCCCCTCTAACGCGCCGTGAAAATAGAAGATGCCATCGACATAGGCGAAGTTCACCGCCACGCCGTAGGGTTCGCCGCCACTTATAATCGAGAGCACGCCGTAGTCACATTCGGCTAAAAACGTTTCGATAGCATCGGGATCGGTGACTTGAAATTCATTGCGTCTCATCTGTTACCTTTTATTTTTTACGGTACTATATCGCCTATCTGTACTTTTTACAAGTGACAAAAAATTTACTATTTATGAGGTCAGTTATGATACTTTTAGACACTAATGTGAAAACTCCTCTGCACATCCAACTCTATGAAGCACACAAAAATAGCATCGTAAACGAGATGCAAACAGGCGACAAACTCCCCTCGATCAGGAAAATTTCCCAAGAGTACGCCATCAGCAAAAACACCGTCGAATCCGCCTATGCACAGCTTTATGCCGAAGGATACATCGAAAGCCGTCCCAAAAGCGGCTACTACGTCGCCGATGTCGATTACAAGCCTTTCGAACCCCTACATGCCAAGGAATCAGCATCCCAAACCCCCACGACCTACCGCTACAACTTCTTTCCCGTGCGCCTTTCACGTGAACTTTTCCCCATGAAACTCTACAAACGCCTCTTTAACCGTGCGGTCGATGAGAGCCTCGATATGGGCGCGTATAGCGACCCCCAAGGTGAAGAGGGTTTGCGCCGTGAAATCGCACGCTATCTGCGCGAACTTCGCGGTGTACGGTGCGAAGCGCGCGATGTCGTG
>Ga0265295_1007767_pt1 | contig 12186 bp, 19 predicted proteins | sample Munlansysbiofilm_FD_192503 | JGI IMG/M metagenome (GOLD analysis project Ga0265295, IMG submission 192503) | Leachate microbial communities from a municipal landfill in Southern Ontario, Canada - Methane capture system biofilm | ecosystem: Engineered > Solid waste > Landfill > Unclassified ... | reverse complement strand
TTTCTATACAAATCTTCAAATTACATGCTTGTTTTCATCTAGGCTGGGCTTCTGAAGCTGCCTCAAGTAGCTCAGAAGAATGAAAATATCAGGCATTTGCTATTTTGCAAGAGCCTCAATATATAGCTTTTTATCAGTAATATATATTCCGACATATTCAAATAATTCACCAGTAGAAACGTTACCCTGGGCCTTTGATTTTTTATAGGGATATCCCGTAAACACAATGCTGGTATTTGCTGGCAGATTTGACTTCCAAGCTAAGTCTGAGAACTTGAGGACTGTTGCACCTTCCTTTACTTTTTGGGCAATTCCCTCATCAAGCTTCACATATGCAAAATCATACTCATCTTTTTCATTACCTTTTCCTGTTGCATGTAAATTGCCAATAACTTGCAATATCTCGTCCGAACATGCAAAAAATAATACTGGATTATCCGATTGCGGTAAGTTCGAATCGGAAAATACATGAGCTGCAGTAAGCAGAAAAATATCAGTCGAGATTTCTAGTAAAACCGCAGATGCAAAAGAAATATACTCACCCTTTGAATTTCTATAGAATAATGGAATGACAGAATCATACTTCCTGGGACGCTCCGTTTCTGGAAGCTTAATGCCCAAAGAAGAAAAAAAGGAGAACAGCCTATATCCAAGTTTAGGGTCATTGCTTCCACTGTCAATCATTTCTCCAAACGCTTTCAATAAGTCAAGCTCCTCTTGGCTTATTCCTCTTTTTTCAATGATTTGTTTAAATGATTCCCAACCTGATTCACTATTTTGTTCTTCCATTTGTTTGGTGATCCTTTCAGGCAACCAATTTCATTTCTAGTGACCAAAGAATGAATTGATACATATAGTATAGATTGTAGAAGTTACTTTATGCTACCGTCAATCAGTGAAATCAAATTGGTTCATATCCCACAACAACAGCGTCTTCAAACCTTAACCCTCGGCCTTCAAGCATTGATCTTATCTGCTTCTCAACTGACACTGGGTCTGGGAACACCATCTGGGAACCTGTCTCTGTATCAGCGATCCTTGACAGTGAGTCCAGGGCATCGTCATGGGCGCAGAATGGATAGGGGATGTATTCTTCCCGGATGAAGGATGACATCATGTCTTCCCTCATTCCCTCCCAGTTATAGTGCCAGGCATCTTTACACAGCCAGATACGCCGTTCACGGAAGATTGGCTCAAGGGCATCGATTCTCTGTCCCTTTGCAGTAGAAGCTCCAACAGGGTTGATTGCGAAGCGATAGTTGCGCTGATTCATGACGTACTGGATATGCTCGATATCAGACTGCATGGACACCTTCTCGTAGAACACAATGGGCTTTCTATTGCGGTAGGTGAACTGCTGGACAAGCTGGAAGAGCATATTCGTCTTCCCGGTGAGGTCGAACTTGTCCCGGATGATATCAAGAACATAGTAGTTTCGGTCAGCACCTAGCCCGATCACCCACATGGTGGTGTAGTCAGCCTTTTTGGACTTGGTTCCGGCAGGGTCAACGATGATGTAGACATTGAGATTGGCAAGGCTTTGGCCGTCCCATATCTGGAGCCACTCCTTGCTGAAGCCCATTGTGGAGGCTTGCTTGGGATCACACATCATCTGGGAGGCGAAAACACCACTGCCCATTGCCTTCTTCTTCAGCTCAATGGTCTCACGGTCATAGAGGACAGGGTTGCCACGCTCATCGACACAGGGATACATACGAAGCTTGGCAAAGCCCGATTCGATGATGGTCTGATATGTATCAGCGTAGTGATAGCGAGTACCGATGATGCGTACACGAAGATTGCCAGATGATCCTGTATTGAGGGACATCTGCCACTGCTTCGTGGTCTTGGCAATCATTTCAGGGGAAGTGACAGAATCAGGCGTAACAACATCATCGTATATGAGCAGATTGTAGTGACCACCAGTACGCTGACCAATGACCAACCCAGACGCTTCAACAGTGTTTTCCTTCGCATTGGACTTCCTCTTAACACGGATACCGTCCTCAGACCAGATCATTTTCTGACGGTCCCCATTGGAGTCAATCCAGTAGGGTTTTGACACGTCATCGAAGAGAATGTCCGGGAACAGGTCTATGAGCTTGCGATTTCCCTCAAGGACAAGCTTGATCTGACGAAGGAACTTGGTGGCCGTAGAACTGGAGTATGAGTAGATACAGACAGTTATCTCCGGGTCCACCAAAATGTCTTGAACTGTTTTGAGGAAAGTAATTAGGGTCGATTTGTAGTGATCCCTGGCCCATATATCTATGTACCCATCCGGCTCTGACTGGACCTCCATACAGCGTTCGTACAGCCAATCCCTGTAATGAGGAATGCCGTTCTGGTCTGTGATATGGTCTATGTCAGTCCTTCCGAGGACGTAGGTAGCGAGGAAGAAGATGTCATTGCGGCACATCATCCTCATCCACTCAGTCAAGGTCCCCTTTCGCTCTGCCTGAGCCATTAGGGACCTTATCTGTTGGTGATACTCAATCCTTGTCAATGCGAAGGCCTCTCAATCACCTTGCAGTAGGGGAATATCATTCCTTTGCCTTCTTGGGTTCGGGGATACCCTTGACCTCGATAGCCTTCTTCTTACTTTGCTCAAGGAAGAACTTGGTCTGCTCCTCAAGGTCTTCTGCAAGTTTCTGCTCAACAGGCTTCTCTTCCTTCTGCTTGTTGTCTGCCTCAGCGAGTCCGAGAATGTTCACCAGCACCTTTGCAGCTTCGATCTGGTTCTTGAATGTGATGGGAACATCAACCACCTGCCCCTGCTTGGTCACAAACTGGCTGGACAACTCTCCGTTGAACATCTTGGTAAGACGCTTCACAATCGCCTTGGAGTCAATCAGATTCTCTTCTGCAAGCTCTCTGCGCCGTCTTTCGATCTCTTCCTTTACCTTGGGAAGGTTGTAGAGTTTGGCTGCGCTGCTGGTCACTGTAGAGCGTTTTCCCTTGCCCTTGTAACCACATTTGAGCATGGCTTCACGCTTGTTCCCGCATTTCATGTATTCATCAATGAACCGAAGCTGATATTGGGTAAGCTCGGTGAGATTAAGGTCCTTATCTTCTTCCATCTCAGCCCTCCTGGATTAACCATAAAGAAAATCCCCTCTTGAGAAGGGGATGGAGGTAACGAGAGAAGAATTCAAATATTAAGCCAAAGGAAAAGAAAAATGGACTTTGGAACTAATTAAGCAAATCAAACCGCTTACAGTTCGGTGATCGGGAAAAACGCCGTAACATTTTAATATAATCATTTAGACACAGTTTATATGCGTGCTCAAGAATTGTAGTTATTGCAGAAACTATTTCTGGCTCATAATCAATTTGGAATTCCTCATAATCTGGAGGGCCGGGAAGATAGAAGGAAATCTCGTTTTCCTCAATGATATTTGCGATTAGTGATGTCTGACTCTCGACGACCTTGGGAATAAAGTTCTCTTCAAAATTGGTATTTTCTACGATTCTGTTATACAACTGAATACGTTGGACCAACAAATCTGCTAATAGATCTTCAGATAAATATGGTTCTTCTGAAAGGATGATCTCCTTCATCTCTCCAAATGCTGCAAACAACCAAGGAGTGTTCAACTGAGCCTCCTTTCTTTTTTTAGTAACGATATAATCAGCGAGGAAGAAAAGAAAAATCGATATTTCTACTCCGATTATGTCACTCTTTTTGGGATAGTATTCTTTGATTGAATTCACAATAATTACGTATATTTCAGCTGCTCTAGAAGTAACAATCTTTGGTGTATCCTTTGGAAGGAACAGATTTCTTAAAAATTTAATCATATAGCATAGTATATGTTTAACTAACCGAAACTTTCAAACAATATTCACTGGTAGAGGTGGTATCCTACCCCCCGAACCCAATCCATCCGCCGGCCCCCCCTGCCCAATTTTGACCTCCCTCCCCCCTTTCCTCCAATATGCAATGAATATGCAAGAATAAGGCATTTATGCAATGCTTATGCAATATTGATTGGTATAAAGCCGGTAATTTGGCACACCTTATTGAATAAATATGCGCTTAAACTATTGTGTGTGTGAGGGTTTGGCCTGTTAATTGAGCAGGTATCCGAGTACATTGGAATGGGGCTATATTCTTATGGAATAAGGCTTTGTGTGTCCTTCAATGCTGCTTACTACTATACAATTGTGATGTGGTTTTTGTTGCTGAGTACCTGGTATTGGGTGTTGAATGACTGCATGACATGGTACTTGAATGGTTCTATGATGGTATAGGAATAGGGGAGCATAGGCATGGTACTATCCCCGCCTTGTATTCCCCATCCTGTTGCTTCCTAGATATTCCCTTTCTTGGTCCTGTTGCATGGTTATGCAATTTGGTCCATTGCTTCTTTCCTAGGAAAAAAAGCTTTTGTGCGATTATTGGATATTCTTTTGATTATCCTTATATGCGAGAAAAAACCTTATTGCTTCTTTGATAGCTCCTTGGATACTACCCCCATTTTCTTTTGTGGTATTGAGATAATCAATAATATCCATATCATTGCTTTTCATTAAATACATACCATAAAACACTTTATTCTCTTTGTCCCATTTTTTTTCTGCTTCTGTTCTCACTATTTATACCCTTTAAAAAATATTTTACTTAGTTAAACCATTATAACACAAATAGGTATAACTAATCCATCCCATATGCTAGAAAAAAACCTCAAAAAAGTAATTGACATTAGTTTAACTAAGTTCTATTGTCTAGACATCACTTAGTTAAACCAAACCAACAGGAGGTACCAAACAAACCAAGGGGAGCTAAACCCCTACCAAGTTTCTTCTCAGTTTTCGGACTGAACAGGTGTTGAAACTCAGACTTTCGGGAATGGGTGAATGCAAGAAGAAATAAGAAGAGAGCCAACGGTATCAAAGACATTGGTACAGAGTTGTAAAACATGGGTTTTTTGACAGAAGTGTGACTTGTCATCATGTGTTACCAGTACAGACGGTTTCGGCTTGCTGTATATGGAATTGAAAGGGAAGTATCCGCAAAACCTTGGGACTAACCGCTGTGCATAAGTGGCCGGGGAACGACAAGGTAGGTGCTATCCGATAGCGAAGCCAATACTAGGGACAAAAACGGTGATACGTCTAGTTTCCTAGGGTATATGCCCGAAAGGGTTACAGGGTGGGACTGAAAGCGTAGGCATACGCAAGTAAACCAACAGAGCTTAAAACTCTGTCCATAGCTTAAATTCGTTCGTTCGAACATTGCATTATTGCTTACAAAGTAGGCAATAGTGGAACGCTTGAGCGTACCATAAAACCAATAATGGGCACAAAAACATGCCCAAGGAGTGAATCATGAACGCAACTACCACCACCAAGACCGCAGAAGCTATCGCAGAAGTCAAAAAAGCAGCTCAGAACGTAGGGAAAATCGACCAAATTGCAAAGGCTGAAGGCGGGGATTTTGCCGCCCAACTAAAGGTCGCAACTGATGCTTTGGCCCTTGCTTTGACTTGGAAAATCGGCTTGGAAACGCATGTCGCAGTCCTCAAGGATGGGACTATCCGCAAGTATATCAAAGTCACCAAAGGGATGCCGAGGGATTTGGATGTCATTCTCGTAGAGGGCAAAGGCCACGCAATCCAGGTGAAATCCTACTCCAGAGATGCCCGATACGAAGAGAAGGAAAACAAGCCTTTGACCGCAGAACAGGAAGGCTATAACAACGCAATGGATTCATGGCAGAAAAAGTGTGACAAGGAGTCCAGAGACCGTCTGAGCAAGGTACTCGCAGATGCCAATACTTGGGATGCTCTCTGGGGATACGTGGCACTCATCGAGCGCAACAACGAAATCGCAAAGTCTGAGAAGTATTTCGGTTAATCCAGAAATCACCCTGTACAGGTGTCAAGGAGGGGTTCAATTCCCCTCACAGGGTTTATCTATCCCCGGCAGTTTAGGCTGGGGAATTTTTATGACCAAGGAGCATTTTATGAGCATTTGGAGCATGGAGAACGGAGCGTTTTTGGATGAATTTGATTCGCTGGAGACAGCAGTCAGCATGGGCGTGCCAGTGAAGGATTTGTACATCGTAGCAGGTGACGAATCGGGCTTTGAAGTGACAAGTGTCCAGTCATGGACCACGCAGCTCGTGTAAGGAGGAAAAGCATGAGAACCGCAGACGTTTTTTTGGTCGATGGGAAATACACCGACAGATATCGTTTGGAGCAGATTGATGCAACGCATTTCTATCAGAAACTTGTCAACTTGGATGGATCTGATGATAGGCCCGACAGGAAAGGCATGATTCAGCACGTGGCACAGATAGGCAACAACAAGCCTTTCTATGAGGCGGTGTGGGAGTGGCTCCAGGGCAAGCGTGAATTGCAGAACGTTGGGTTTGAGGTGGCGTGATGGGAGATAACCAGACGCTTATTTGGGACTTGCTTTGTACTCTCACCGGGGAGCAGGTGGCGCAGGTCCTCACAGACTGGCACGGATTGCAGTTGTTGGATGACGGATTTCTGTCACACCTGAAGAGCGAAGGCTACTTGGAGGAAGACTGATGGGAGAGCGATACGACCACTTGTACGAGCCGGAGACCATCATGGTCAAGCTGGAAATGCATGTCTTCGCAAGAAGTGGAGACTTCGTGATGGCCCAATACGACATGGACCCTTTCGATACCGAGGTGTTCATTTACAACACCAAGACCGACAAGTGCTACGGAAGATACAGCAGTATCGAGGACGATGAAGAGCTGACCAATGATTGGGACCAGCTCACAGGAGAAGAATCAGATGAGTGAAAAATTGAGCGTATATGAAGTTGTGACACAGAGAATCATTGAATTCATCGAGCAGAACAACGAGCTTCCTTGGAGGAAATCGTGGGCTACTGTTGAATCGGCACAGCAGAATTTCAAGAGCAGAAAGCCCTACCAAGGGATCAATGCGGTCCTCACAGGAATGAGCGGGTTTTCAAGCCCTCTCTGGATGACATTCAAGCAAGTGAAGGAGACGGGCGGGAATGTCAAGAAAGGCGAGAAATCAACACCAGTAATCTTCTGGTCCACCCTTGAAAAGAAGGTCAAGGACAATGACGAGGATGAGGAGAAAACCAAGAAATTCGGCTTCTACCGACTGTATCACATCTTCAATGCACAGCAGATTGAAGGCATTGAATTCCCCGAAATTGTGAAGCCTATCCAGAGCTTTGACCCGATTGAAGAGGCTGAAAAAGTCATCAGAGACATGCCGAAATGCCCTCCTATCAGAAGAGATGGGAACGGAGCATTCTACTCCCCGGTCTTTGATGTTGTGACGATTCCAGACACGTTTTTCACTCCAGAGGAATTGTACTCAGCATTGTTCCACGAGCTTGCACACAGCACAGGTCATCCCTCCAGGCTGAACAGGTTCAAGGAAGAAGGCGATGACCACAAGTTCGGAAGCCAAACCTACAGCAGAGAGGAATTGGTCGCTGAAATGTCATCTGCATTCGTACTCAACACACTGGGTATTGCGAACGAGAGCACAGACAAGAATTCGGCAGCCTATGTTAAAAGCTGGCTCAGGGCGCTCAGGAATGACCCTCAGATGGTCGTTACTGCGGCAAGCAAAGCTGGCAAGGCAGCAAACTACATTATGAACAAGGAGGAAGGCCATGTGGTGGGAGACAAGTAATGACGTACTGGACGTGATTGCATCCACAGGATCGATCGGCGGGACAAGAATGTAAAAGACGGCCATATTGCTACAGCCGCCTATAACAAGTGAAAAAGGCCCCCCCCGAGACAATGAATCAAGGGGGGCTTTGTTTAGGAGATTACCATGCTGGTAAGAAATTTGTCAAACGAGGAACAATTGTTCGTCATTGAGAGAGTTGTCATTGCTATCAAGAAAGATATGGGCGAGTACAAGTCCGTTCAGGACGCTATCGAGAACACGTTCGATCTGGATTTGGAAGAAATCATGGACGATATCCAAGTGAGAGTCTGTGATGAGTGCGGCAAGATAATGACCGCTGGGTATTGCATTGGTGGTGGAGATGAGTATTACTGCTCCGATGATTGTCTTCGCAAGAATTACACCGATGAGGAATACAAGGCTCTTTGCACTGAGCTTGATCCCAATGATGAGGATGATTTGGAGAAGCTGAGAAATATGACCGATGAGGAATTCCACGACATGGCTGGTGGAAGCGACACCTATTACACAGAATGGGAGATTTAAACTTGAAGAACAGAAAAGCAATTTCTTTGGATATGGACGTACTTGATGCTTCTGATGGAATGTTGTTGGCAAGAGTGCCCCAAGGTGAAGCCGTGGAAGATGTGTTCATGATTGTCCACGAGGTCAGCGGTGCTCTTGTATTCCAGGATACCAACAAGCAGGTAGTCGAGAGCATTTGGAACCGAAAAACCGGCAGAGCTATCGATGATTTTGGGATGGGACTACACCTCAAATACTGTCTGCGCCACAAGTTTTACAAAGCACTTACCTCTGAGTTTGGATACTGCAAAGATGAGGATGAACAGGTTGATTTGCTCATGTTGGTCGTGTCGGATCACATCAGAAAGAACAGGAAAATGATTGTTTATCTGAGAGACGAGATGAGCAAGCTGGGAATCCGCAAACTGGAGAAGCTGATAGTGTACAGCAACCTGTTTCTGAAAGACGAAACGTTGCCGCCCGAGACTGATACAATACCGAAGGTGGAATGAAATGACAGATTTCGAATACATCAAGCATTACTCATTTTTTGCCAGTTATCTGGTCAACAACGACAAGTCGGGACTGTCTGAGAAAGAGTTGAGAACAGCCGACAGGTTTGTTGAGGACATCAAGGAATTGTATGGGGAGTCAGCCTCCATTGTCAGCGCTGATGATGACCATGAGTTCGCCTCTCCAGAGTGGGGAGGCCTCAAGGGTGATGTGATAACGTACCAAGTCCAGTACAACACGAATGAATTGCCCGGAGAGCATTGGGTTCTGGACAAGGACAGGCCTGAGCTTACTCAGAGTTACAGATGGTGAGGGAAACATGCCGAACAATGTGAAACATATCGTGAAATTCAAAGGTCCGAAGGATGATTTGGACAAGCTGCAATCGATGATGGTCTACACGTATGCCGGGGAAAACGATGGGACTCCCCAAGAGTTCTTCAGCAGACTTGTGCCGATGCCACAGGTGGTCCATGAGACGCTTGGGATCAAGTCATACTCATTCGTCCCCATCGACCAGCAAGCAATCGCCAGGAAGACCGCTGACAAGCAAATAGAAGCAATCCGTGAGGCTTTCGAAGCGGCCCGAATCAATGATGCAACAGTGGAGGAGTTTGCAAAGTCCATAAGCTGCTATATCCAGACAGGGCACTCAAACTGGTATCACTGGAGAAACGAGCATTGGGGTGTAAGCCACGAGCCGGAAGAGTTCTTCATTGACAGGACTTCCAACACGCTTCTTGAGGTCATGTTCGAAACACTCTGGGCAACGCCGATTCCAATCTTCGAGGCTATTGCAAGGCAGTTCCCGAAGGTCGATATCGGTGGCTTCTACGCTGATGAAGATTATGGCTACAACTGCGGTCTGATTGTCGGAAAGAGCGGCAATGTCGTGCAAATGAGAAGAGAGGAGGGAACGGATGGTGCAATTGACTTCTCCAACAAGATTTGGAATATGGAAGAGGAGTTGTCCACAAGTTATCCACAAGCTGAGTAACAAGTTATCTTATCTTTAGTTCTTTAGGATGCTTATATTATATATTAAGCTTAATTATATATAATAAAGCTATTGGCTAATAAGCTTATTGGTCAATAATCTAAATTAAGCTTAATAGCCCAAGAGCCAATTAAGCTCTTTGGGCTAATTAAGCGCTAATAAGGCTATTTACCAAATAGTCTTTTGATGGGAAATTTCATGTTCGACAAACTCACCAATCATTCCAACGTAGTCATTATCGCACAAGGTGAGCAGATAACCGATTTCCATGATTTTCTTGTCATTGATGACAACAGAGTATTTGACATCAAACCCTCTTTCCTCCTCCCCTGTCATGAGCCATCGAGGAGAAACCTTGAAGTAGTCAGCAACCTTCATGAGAAGATCTGCCCTTGGTATGGTGTTTCTCTTCATGGACATCGAAATGAAGGACTGTGACAAATCCAGACGCTTTTGTAGTTCTGTCTGATTCATCTTGTGGACACTTAGCAATTCTTGGAGCCTATCCCAAAATGTCATATAGCTTTACCTCTTTATATGTAAGTATACAACCATTTCGCTTATCAGTGGTTGACAATAGTTACATAATTCACTAATGTCAAACACATCAGTGATTTTATGCTTTACATGCGTTAAGGAGTATTCCACATATGAGCACCATTCTCAGTTACACAATCGATGCAAAGGAATTTGACAGGCTTCGTGAGGTTGACCGCAAATTCTCTGACCTCACCAAACTCATTTATGCAAACGACCCCAAGTTCGTCACGGTTGCCATGATTGCCAATGCAAACGAAATCAGCAGACAAGACGCATTGAATCGTCCTTGGCTTCTGCCCAACTTCGGGAAGGTTGACGAGACGTCGGATGTGAAGAGAAGGAAAAGATTTTGGAGATTCGACGAATATCTGGATTGGGTTGGAATCCCGGAAATGGAAAGGATCAGAGAATACAAGCAGTCTGATGATTTTTAGCGGTGATGGTGCATTCGGGTTCGACTCCCGGACACCGCATCCCTCCCATTCGGGAGGCTATCACTAGAAGCCACAAGGTTAATGTGGCGAGGAGAATTTCATGGAACGTGAATACATCACTCACTTGGAGAAGTCGCTGGAGGAATCAAACAAGTTGCTGAAATCAGCAATCGAACGAATCTCTCTGGTGGAATCATCACTGCGCTACGAGGAGAGGGAGCGGCAGAAGTACGAGCGATTCTGGTATGACGAGATTGGCAAGAATCGTAAGCTCAATGAAGAGCTTGAAGCACAAAAAAAGGAGCAGGAAGCGGCAACTTCCAACTCCTCCGACAACCTCAAGGAGGCAATCTGATGTTGATAACCAACAAATTTGGCTTACCCGAACCTTACTACAAAAGCTGTCTGAAAGACAATCACCCCCGATTTGGCTGGGACACCTTTTCGGTCACTGAGCTGATGAAGGGGACCAAAGACATCATCCTCACCAGACGGCATTGGGAGGAGCTGGAACAGGACTGTGTGGATATGATCTGGACAGTCTTCGGGACAGCCGTCCACAGCGTTATGGAGGGCCATGAGAGCGAGAATGAGCTGGCTGAGGAACGTATCTCAATGAAGGTCCCTTGCGGCGAGTATGGCGACATTAGGGTGTCGGGAGGCTTCGACCTGTACAACGGCGACACCAAGATTATCACCGACTACAAGACCACTGGTGTTTTCTCCTACCAGATGAAACTCCAGGAAGGAACCGAGAGCCATTGGGCCAAGCAGCTCAGAATCTACTGGCTGATTCTTGCCAAGGCTGGCTTCCCGGTCAAGGGAGTTAGGAACACCGTCTTCCTCAAGGACTGGAGCAAGACCAATGCAAAGCGGGACCGCTCCTATCCTCAGAAGCCGATTCTGAACATCGACTACAACTTCTCAGAGGTTTTCCGTAGCGATGTTGCCGCTGATCTGATGGCTGACCTCTCTGCAAAAATCCAAGAGATTCTCTACTACAAGGACAAGCCGGAGGAAGAAATCCCCGAGTGTTCCGCTGAGGAGCGCTGGGAGCGAGGTGAATGCTGGGCGGTGATGAAAAAGGGCCGCAAGTCAGCGGTCAAGCGCCACGATTCGCAGTTCAGTGCAGAACAGCACGCCGAGAATCTTGGCTCTGGTCACTATGTCGAGCATCGGCCGGGAGTCCCTGCGAAGTGTGTCGATTACTGCACCTGTGCCGAAAAGTGTTCGTTCTACAAGAAGTACATGGCTTCGCTTGAGGAAGGCAAGGCCAAGAATGAGGAGGAGACCATCAATGAGTAGCAATATTTACCAAGCAATGGCTGAAGTCATGAAGGATGTTGAGGCAATCGGCAAGGACCAGCAGAACAAGCAACAGGGCTTCAAATTCAGAGGCATTGATGATGTCTACAATGCGGTCCATCCAATCTTTGCCAAGCATGGTGTGTTCACCGTTCCAACCGTTCTCGCTGAGAGGACGGAGGAGCGAAGCACCAGAAGCGGTGGAAAC
>Ga0265295_1007766_pt1 | contig 12188 bp, 13 predicted proteins | sample Munlansysbiofilm_FD_192503 | JGI IMG/M metagenome (GOLD analysis project Ga0265295, IMG submission 192503) | Leachate microbial communities from a municipal landfill in Southern Ontario, Canada - Methane capture system biofilm | ecosystem: Engineered > Solid waste > Landfill > Unclassified ... | reverse complement strand
GGACGCATTTACCGTTTTTTAAATCGATGGCTGGAAATACAATCATGATATTATCTCCTTAAAGTTTTTTAGTAGTTGGAAGCCCACGTTGGAGCTTTTTTCCGGATGAAACTGCATCCCAATGACGTTGTCCTTGCGAACAATCGCGGGGACCTTGACGCTGTATTCGGCATAGGCGACGACATCATCAAAGTTCTCCGGATTGGCATAGTAGGAATGGACAAAATAGACATAGTCTTCGGTGCCAATGTTTGCGACCAGCGGACTGCTTTGGTTGATCACCAGATTGTTCCAACCCATATGGGGGATTTTTATCCCGGGAGCGTCGAATTTGACGATTTTTCCGGGGATATAGGAGAGTCCGGAAAATTCACCGTCCTCATAGCTTTTATCAAAAAGTAGTTGCATGCCGAGGCAGATTCCCATCAGGATCTTGCCTTTTTTGACATTGTTATTAAGGGCATCAATGAGATCAAATTTCCTCAGGTTGTCCATGGCGTCGGAGAAAGCTCCAACCCCGGGCAAAATGATGGCATCAGCCGCATCCAGGACCTTTTTATCGCGGGTGATGGTGCCGGAAAGGCCGACATCACCCAGAGCCGTATAGACATTTTTAAGATTTCCGACATCGTAGTCGACAATTGCGATCAATGGTTGTCCTCCTGTTATTCTATTATTCCTTTAGTGGATGGAATTTCGGTATTACCCGCTTCGATCGTGCAGGCATCTTTTAGTGTTCGCCCCAGCGATTTAAAAATCCCCTCCACAATATGGTGGTTGTTTTTGCCGTAGAGAGAAGTCACGTGAAGGGTTATTTTACTGTTGCTGGTAAAGGCCTGGAAAAACTCTTCTAACATTTCAGTTTCAAAGTCGCCGATAAACTCCCGGTTGAGGGGGACATCGAAAACGAGGGTGCTGCGGCCGCTGATGTCCACACAGGTGCGGCACAGGGCCTCATCCATGGGGGTGAAGGCAAAGGCATAACGATTGATGCCGGCCTTGTCCCCCAACGCATCATAAAAAGCTTTTCCCAGCAGAATACCAATGTCTTCAATGGCGTGGTGGTTGTCCGCTTCGTCACCGTGGGCAGCGATAGTCAGATCAAATTTGCCATGTTTAGTGAAGAGCGTCAGCATATGATCAAAAAAACCAACGCCGGTGTTGATCTTGGCTACTCCAGATCCGTCAATATTGAGTGAAAGTGAAATTTCGGTCTCGGTGGTGGACCGGTTTAATGTGCTTTTACGCTTCATTGTACACGACCTCCTTGATAATATCCAGAATCTTTTGGTTTTCCTGGGGTTTTCCGATGGAAAAACGAATACTGCCGTGAGTGGCGTCCGTTTTTATAAAACGTTTGATTAGAATGCTTTGCGCAAGGAGCGCTTCATAGATGGCTTCAGCCCGGTCGGTCTCAAAATAAACAAAATTGGCGCCGGATGGATAAAGGGTCACACCGGGGAAGGTTTCCAGCACACGTATCGCTTTTTGTCGCTCTGCCTTTAAAATTTCCAGATTTTTAAGGATCGCATCGCGGTTTTTCAAGGCGATGACGGCCAATTTCTGGGTCAGAACATTGAGGTTGTAAGGCCCCTTAACCTTGTAAAGAATATCAATAACACCTTTGTTTCCCAGGGCATAGCCGCAGCGGATGCCGGCCAGACCAAAGGCCTTGGAAAAGGTTCGCAGCACCAGCAAGCGGGGGTATTTTTCCAGCAGATCAACACCCGATTCACCGAAGAACTCGATATAGGCTTCGTCCAGGATCACCAGCGAAGGGACCGAATCCAATAGTTTTACAATATCCGCGCGACTAAAAATATAGCCAGTGGGGTTGTTGGGGTTACAGATATAAAGCAGTTTGGCTTGATTTTCTTTTGCGGCCGTAATCATGCCTTCCACATCGGGAATGTGTCCCGGCAGATCGGGCACCATGATATGGCTGGCATTGGCAATGGTGGCCCAGATGTCATACATGGCAAAGGAGGGCGAGTGGGAGACCACCACATCACCGGGATCCACAAAGGCCTGGTTGATCATGGCAATCAGCTCGTCAGAACCGGAGCCACAGACAATGCCTTCGCCCGGGACACCGGTATAGTCGGTGATGGCTTCGATCAGTTCCGGAAAACAAGCCTCCGGGTAGCGGTTTAAATCAGTATTACAGATCTCGTCGCAGAATTTTCGCTTGAGTTGCATGGGAAAGTCATAGGGACTTTCATTGGCATTGACGATGATCTCAAACTGCGGGGCATCGACCTTGTAGGCAATTAATTGCTGGATGTTTTTTCGTATCAGTGATTTCATTAGTCTTCAAACCGCCTTTCAACTGCTTTGGCATGGGCATCCAATCCTTCACAACGGGCAAAGGCGGCAATCTTTGGATAGACTGCTTGCAATGCGGCCTGATCATAGGAGAGAATGCTGGATTTTTTGAGATAGTCATAGACTCCCAGAGGTGAGGAGAATTTGGCTGTGCCGGAAGTCGGCAGGGTGTGGTTAGGTCCGGCAAAATAATCACCCAGAGGTTCTGGAGTGTAAGCGCCCATAAAGATGGCGCCAGCATTCTTTACCTTTTCCAGCGAAGCCATAGGGTCTTTGATGAGCAGTTCCAGATGCTCGGGAGCAATCTGGTTGGACAACTCAAAGGCTTCATCGAGATCTTTGACAATAAAGACAAAGCCATAATCATCGACTGATTTTTTGGCGATTTCTTTGCGGCTTAAGTCTTTACTGATCTGGCGGTAGACTTCTTCAATGACTTGTTCTCCCAGTTCGGCTGAGGTGGTCACCAGAATCGGCATCGCCAGTTCGTCGTGTTCGGCCTGAGACAGCAGATCGGCAGCGGCATAAACCGGGTTGGCATTTTCATCGGCAATGATTAACACCTCGCTGGGTCCGGCAATCATGTCAATATCGACCTTGCCAAAAACTTCTTTTTTAGCAGTGGCTACATAAATATTGCCGGGTCCGACAATTTTATTAACCGGTTTAATGGTTTCCGTGCCGTAGGCCAGGGCGGCAATCGCCTGAGCCCCGCCGAGTTTATAAATTTCGTGGACACCGGCAATTTTGGCCGCAGCCAGGATCGTGGGGTTGATTTTTCCATCCCGTCCCGGTGGGGTCACCATCACCAGGGACTTTACCCCGGCCACCAGTGCCGGAATGGCATCCATCAGCACGGTCGAGGGGTAGGTGGCTTTGCCGCCGGGGACGTAAAGACCGACCCGCTCAATCGGGGTGATGTGCTGGCCCAGAATGACTCCCGGTTTAGGCGAATAGGTCCAGGTTGTTTCTAACTGTTTTTCGTGAAAATCACGAATGTTTTGGGCCGCCTCCCGGATGATATCCAGAAGTTCATCAGGAACCGTGGAAAAGGCGGTTTCGATTTCTTCTTCAGTGACCTGCAAGTGGGTGAGGACACAGTGATCAAGGGCCTGGGTGTAATACAAAAGAGCGGCATTGCCGTCATTTTTTACCCCTTTAATGATTTCCAGAACAGCGTTGCGAATATCCTCGCGCTCATCTTCGTTGCGTTTTAATATCGTATCAAGATCCATGTCTTGTTTATAGATGATAGTTTTCATTATATTCCTCTCCATTTTTTTAAACAACCAGCTTTTGTCGATAGCTCACTAATAGCTATAACTGGTTTTCAAATGCCTTGATAATGGGATCAATCATATCCCGTTTGGTTTTTAAGCTCACCTGATTGACAATTAGTCGGGAGCTGATCTCGCAGATTTCTGCCAGTACCGACAGCCCGTTTTCTTTTAGGGTATTGCCACTTTCGACAATATCGACAATGCAGTCAGCCAGACCAATCAGCGGAGCCAACTCCACCGAACCGTTGATTTTAATAATATCCACCAGTTGGTTCTTGGCATGAAAATAATCCTTGGCAATGACTGGGTATTTGGTGCCCACAATCATTTTTTTGCCATAGGGGATCGGTTGGTTTTCAAAGCCAGCCACACACATTTTGCATTTGCCGATGTCAAGGTTTAGCATCTCATAAACCTGGGCAGGATGTTCCAGCAGCACATCCTTACCAACAATGCCAATATCGGCAGCGCCTTTTTCGACATAGGTGGGAACATCCGGTGATTTCACCAGAAAAAACTCAATCGTCCCGGTAGTGTCAGTAAAAATCAGTTTTCGGCTTTTTTCTGAGTAGTCTAAAAAAACATAACCCAGATCAGATAACAGCTCAATTGCTTTTTTGGCCACACGGCCCTTGGCCAGGGCGAATCGGATCACCATTTACACGACCTCACTTTCTGAACCAATTGTTTTAATTTCTAAGAATGTCCCGTCCATTTCAGAGAAGAGTTTGCCATCCATCAGGAAGTATAGTACGGCATTTTTATAAAGGGCATTTTCTTTAAAAGATGTCACATGTGTTTCTTTCGTTTCGGTCATCAGAAACACTTCAGCGATTGATCCTTTTGTTCGTAATTGCTCCGCCATTTTGTAGGCATCGGCTTTTTGCGAATTTTCATAAAAAATCACATCGGTCTTTTGATCATCTCGCGGGAGTAGCTGGTGTTGCTCCATGTAATCAATCACTTTTAGTAGATCAATGGCAAAACCACAGGCCGGACGGGGAATACCGAATTTTTCTGACAGGTTGTTGTAACGTCCGCCGCTGATCACCGGTTCGCCGCAGCTGTTGATATAGCCTTTAAAGTTGATATCGCTGTAATAGTTCATCTGATTGGTGAATCCAAGATCAAAACTGACATAGCCGGCCAGGCCAATGACTTCCAGATGGGCGTAGATTTCAGAAATATTTTTTACAACCTGTTGCATTTTGTCATTGATGCATAGGGCTTTCATTTCTTTTAAGACGGTTTTCGGTTCGCCGTAGAGAAGCGGCAATTTAAGGATGACCGCTTTTTTAGCATCAGGCAAGGCCAGTTTTTCTAAATAACTTGCAATATCGCCAATGTTTTTGTTTTCGATGTATTTAAAGAGGGTTGCCTTTTCTTTGCAGGAGAAGGCCAGGTCATCAAATAAAAAATTAATAAACCCCACATGGCCCAAATCAATGTGGACGTCCTCAATGCCATTTTCAAGCAGCGAGCGAATCGCCAGGGCGATCACTTCGCCGTCGCATTCCGGGCTGTTGTTGCCAAAATATTCGATCCCAATTTGGGTGATTTCTTTCTTAATAATCTCCGGTGATGAAAAATTCCGATAGATATTAGTCTGATAAGAGAATTTGATGATCTCCTGAGAATTAGGATGATTCATGGCGGCCATTCGGGTGACCGGTAGGGTGGCATCCGGCTTTAGCACAAGAACCTTACCTTGATGATTGACCAGCTTGAAAAGATCGTCGCTGGGAATGGAATCTTCATTGACGTATAGATCATAGGTTTCAAAGGTGGGGGTGGAAATCTGATGATAGCCAAAGGAACGGTAAAGTGACATAAGTTTAGCGTTGATCTGCTGCAGGGCGAAATAATCCTGGTGTTGGATGTTTTCAAAGCCGTCGATGGAATAATTAAAAAGCATATGAACCTCCTTGTTCAATGTTGTGCTTTAATACTGTAGTCTGATAAAGTGATGTATTAATTGTAACATTTATTTATGGTTTGTCAAAGCATTTATGCGGTTTTTTTAATTATTTTATGAATTCGCCATTTAAGCGTATCGACAAAAATAATTTTTGATTCCGTACCCGAAAAATGGTGTCAAATTCAGATGAGAATCGCTTTTTTTATAATACTCAAAATAAAAAGGGTCGGTAATGGATTTTGTTGACAGATTGTATTATAATATATCTATGAATTGAAGGCAAATATACAAAAGAATCATCTTTAGTGAAAATATGGCGATGTGCGTTAAATCAATAACATTAAGACATCAGAAAGTAAGGTGTTCAGAATGCTGAATGAGTTAAATGTTTTTTCAGAAGAGAATTTGATAACGATGGCGGTGATTTTAACCATTGTTTTTTTTAGTTTGGTTGGTGGCGCAGGCTATCACTTTACAAAAATGAAAAAAAGGCGTGAAGAATGGCAACAAACTGAAAAAATGTATCTGGGTATTTTTAACCAGGTTACTGATAGTGTCATTATTGTTGATAATGAAGGGATTATATTCATGGCGAATGATACGTTTTTAAATTATCAGGGAAAACCAGCAGATAAAATTATTGGCAAAAGCATCCAGCGTATTCCGATGGATTATGTTTTTGAAGAGGAACGGGATGAACTGAATAAGGCGATTGCGCAAAAGGGTGTTTATGAAAGAGATATCAAATTTTTTCATAAAAGCGGCGAAGTGATCCCGATTCATCTGGTCTTTAAACCGCTAAAAATGCGTGACAAAAAAGGGCGCGAAAAGAGCTATATGATTATAACGGGCAAAGATTTAAAAAAGACCAATGAGAAGGATACATATATCAGCCAGCAAAAAGAAGAACTCCTGGAAATTCAACGTCTTGCCCATTTGGGTTACTGGGAAATGAATTATTTAACAAAAAAAATTTACTGGTCAAGGGAACTTTATAGTATACTGGGTTATGAAGAAGGGGAAGTTGAACCCAATCTTGACATCATTTATTGGATGGCCTATGAGGATGATCAAAACCGCGTTTGGAAAGCATTCCTGCGGGCATTTCAAGCTCAGGAGAAGGTCGATACTCATTATCGCATAAAAAATAATCGCGGAGAAATTCGGGACATTTACTTAAGAGTACGACATTATTTTACAAAAGATAACGAACATCAGCGAACAATTGGGATTCTCCAGGATGTCACAAAACAGGTTGATTTGCGAGAAGAATTGAATGCCCAGCTTGTTTTTACAGATAAGGTTCTAAACAATAGCCGGCTTTTGTTTATTGAATTCAATAATGCTTTTGAAGTCCTCAGTATTAATCATGTGGTTCATCAATTAAGTGGAATAAATTATGATGAGGTTGAAGATAAGAACTTACGGGATATTTTTGGGAATCTTAAACGTCTCCATCGAAAATTCATAAATGAAAACCTGGATTTCAAAAAACCGTTGCCTTTTAAGGATCACAAAGGGAATATTCACTATATCCAATGGGATCATGCGACGTTTACCAGAAGAGATGGAAAAAATACCAATATTCTGCTTGGAATCGACGTTACCGACACCATTGAAAAGAGAAAAGCTTTGGAAGCGGCTTTTATCCAAGACCCGATAACCAAACTCCCCAATCGTTATAAATTAGAACAGGTTTTGGGGAATTATTTTAGTAAATGCAAAAATAATTCGGAAAAGCATCTGGCTTTGATTTTTATTCATCTTGAGGGACTTCACGCAGTCGGTGATGCTTTTGGTCAAACGATTGAAGATCAGTTGATCCAATCTTTAAGTGAACAATTATATGATGTTATTGGGAAGTATGGGTTGCTAGTTCGTCGCTACTCGGATCAGTTTGCGCTATTCTATCCCTGTGATTCAAGCATAAAAATAATTCTTGAAATCTGTCAGATGATTACGGACTTACTTAGTAATCCCTTCATTATTGAAGGAAACGCTTTTATTTTAAGAAACCACATTGGTGTTTCCAAATATCCGGATCACGCTACAAATAAAGAAGATTTGATCCGTTTTGGCAGTGCTGCGATGCATGAAGCCCAGCGATTGGATCTGGATTGCTATTTTTATCACGATTCCCTAGGAAAGAAATTAAAAAGTAAAGTAAATGGATATGAACTAAACAACTAAATTTGAGGAGTCATATATGACCTATAAATGTGTGGTTTTCGATTTTGACGGTACCCTTGCGGATACTGAGGAGAAAGCCTTTAATATATATAACAGTCTGGCAAAAAAATATAAGTACAGCACAGTCACTATGGAAGAATTACAGCATATCAAAAATCTTCACATCAAAGAGATCAAGGAAATTGTGGATATCCCTTTTTACAAATTCCCCCGGGCAATCCGGGATGGACAAAAGATGATGAGAAAAGAATCAAGCGAAATTCATGCTTTCGCTCCGGATATTCATGATTTTTTTACAGCACTGCGTAAAGAAACCGATCATATTGGGATACTTACCTCCAATATTAAAAAAACCGTTTCTGATTTTTTAGTAACCTATGATATTAGTCATGAGATTGAGTTTATCATGTGTTCCGCACTCATGTCCAAGTCAAAAAAAATCAAGAAAGTTCTGCGAAAGCATGACATTAAGCCTGACGAAATGCTTTATATCGGGGATGAGGTTCGTGATATAGAAGCCTGCCAAAAGGCCGGGGTGGATGTGGTTGCTGTTAAATGGGGATACAATTCCCCCTTTGCACTTGAAAAATGTAAGCCCACTTTTATGATTGATACCATATGGGATGTCATTGATATTGTTAGAACAAACAACAAACCTTAAATGAGATTGGCTCGCTAACTAGACGCGTGAAGAAAAAAGCTTTTCTACGCATTTTATGGTGTGATTAAGCGGTATTGGCTGGGGGTTTTTGAGACGAGTACGGAGACATTGAGATCATCATTAATTTCAGCAACAACGGCGGCGATGGCTTCATCATTTGCACCATAAATTACACAATTTAGTGTTGTTTCGTCGACGATAAAAGCACCTACATAATAGTAACCATTAGATACTGTAACAGTAACACCGCTGACATGGCTTAGTAATTTTAGCTTAACGATTTCGATGGCTTCCTGGGTGTCCATGACCTGCTTGCCAGTGGTCACATCATTTAGTCCAATGAGGAGTTCATAGCGGTCAGTGGTTTCCAGATCAATGGTATCGGATTTTTTTTCAGAGGAGGATACACAACCTGCAAGAGTTATGATACAAAGGATAAAAGTGCCTAATAAAAGCAGTTTCTTTTTCAAGACGATTCTCCTAACTATTTTTTTATAATCCATTTTTTAGTGCATGAGTACTCTTTTTATCATAACATAGATTGATAGCAAAAGAAATGCTGATTCAAATGAAAATAACAAGCGTTTCACAATTTAAAAAAAGAGCATCTGTGAAAGGAGACCTTATGACGGGGTTAGCTTTGATGATTGCATTGGTCATTGCAATAAGCTTGATGATTCTGGCCATTTCCCGCTGGGGAGTGCATCCCTTTATAGCAATTATGGGCGTTTCATTAATGCTTGCTTTAATTGTTGGTTTACCGCTTTCAGAGATACCCGGAATTTTAGGATCTGGTTTTGCTGGGATTTTCACAAGCATCGGCATTGTGATCATCCTGGGGACTTTGATTGGGCTGATTCTGGAAAAAACAGGAGCAGCGATTAAATTGGCAGACATGGTGGTAAAAGTAATTGGCCCCAAAAATCCGGAGCTCGCTTTAATGATAATGGGCTGGATTGTGGCAGTGCCAGTTTTTTGCGACAGTGGTTTTGTGATTCTGAATCCAATTCGCAAAGCAATGTGGGCTAAAACAAGAACCTCGTCAGTTGCTATGATAGTGGCTTTGTCAGCAGGACTTTATACTGCGCATGTATTTATTCCACCAACACCGGGCCCCATTGCGGCAGCAGGGTCTCTGGGTGTTTCTAATTACTTGCTAATGGTTATTGTGATGGGCACTCTGGTATCGATACCGACTTTACTTGCTGCTCTGATATTTTCGAAGTACATTGCGAAAAAAGTTAAATCACGCGAAGAGCAGGGTATTTGGGATTATCAAAAAAGTGTGGCGGAACTGGTTTTAGAGTACGGGGAAATTCCCAGTGGTATGGCATCGCTTTCGCCTATTCTGGTACCGATTATACTGATGACACTTGGTTCGCTTGCCAGTCTGTTAGCGATTGGTGGACTTCCCGGACAAATTATGATTTTTTTAGGAACTCCGATGATTGCCTTGACGGTTGGCTTGCTGTGCGCATTGGGGCTCTTAGTTTCGACGAAAAGGATGTCTGATTTTTACGAACTGACCAATGAAACATTAAAGGTTGTCGGGCCGATTCTTTTTGTAACCGCTGCTGGCGGAGTTTTGGGTAAGGTGATTGTGGCAGCTGGCTTTGTTGATTTTATTCAGGTAAATGCGGGCATTATTTCCCGGGCCGGCATTTTTTTTCCTTTCTTAATTGCGGCGATCTTAAAAACCGCTCAGGGATCTTCAACCGTTGCAATCACGACCACAGCGGGTATTATGGGTGTCTATTCAGATCCGACCTCAATGATGTCTGCTTTAGGTTTGTCAAGTCCGATGGCCGCTGTTTTGGCCGTGCTGGCCATTGGAGCCGGAGGGATGACCGTGTCGCATGCAAATGACAGTTACTTTTGGGTGGTGACTAACTTTAGCAAAATGGAAACCCAGGATGGCTATAAAACACAAACAATAGTGACCTTTATTATGGGGATGACAGCGATGGCCGCGATATTTATATTAGCAAAGATATTATTATAGTATAAATCTTGATAATATTTAAAAACGGATGTGAATTAAAGGTTTGTGTTACAAATTATGATATAATAGTAAAGTAAATTAGAATTAATACGATAACAGATATAGATGTGTTGCACACATTAATAAATGATAGCGATTAAAATAAGGGAGAAGATTCATAGAAACTATGAATCATCTCAAAGAAAGGTGGAATGAACATGGATATTGCAGCACTTTCGATGGGAATGAGTCAAATGCAGGTCGCCCAACAGGCTAGTGTATCGGTGATGAAGATGGCAATGGAGACGGGGACTGAGCAAATGACTGATATGATGGCAATGGTGGAAACAAGTACCCCAGTTGCTACGACTGCTGGCCCCTCACCTGACCCCAATATTGGACAACTACTGGACATTTCTGTTTAAGAAGAATCCAGCCGGTAGGTGACTGGCTGGATTCTTTTTTTTTGATAAAATGCAAAAAAAGAATAAGCGGATCTGTAGTCGGGCTGAAAACTATTGCGGATTGTCTAAAAAGCCCTGATTTAAAATCAAAAACAGGGGTATAAATTAGATATAACAAAGAAAGCTGGAGGAAGTAATATGTGTTGTAATAAAAATGAAGATAGCCAATGCTGTATGATGGCACATAAGGATAAAATTATCCCTTGTGCCTTGGTTGCACTTACAATTACCTTTACAATAGTAGGGTTTGTCATCGGTCACCGATTTATGGGTAAAGGCTGTTGTAAAAGTCAGGACGAAGAATAAAATAACAGATCGTCTGGAGTTAGCAATTAGAAAAGACCAAAGCAAACCCGTTGCTTTGGTCTTTTTGTTATAGAATCGTAGTTTCCATTTTAACCGGATATTTTTGTTTAAGGTCTTCAACCTTGCCGATAAAAGCTTTGTTTTGTTTTTCTCTTAATAAGTAATTTCGAGCATTTTCCTTTACTGCATCAAAGGGAATGGTTTGAGCAATCTTACGATCCGTCAGCTTAATAATATGGTAACCAAACTGGGTTTTTACTGGTAGCTCAGTCATTTCATTTATTTCCAGTGCGAAGGCAGCAGTTTCAAATTCTGGAACCATCTGGCCTTTAGAAAAATAGCTTAGATCGCCGCCCTTATCATTAGAAGGGCAAATTGAATATTCTTTTGCTGCTGCTTCAAAGGATTTGCCGGCTTTGATTTCTTCAATAATTGTCGAAGCTTGTTCTTCATTAGGTAAAAGAATGTGGCTGGCTCGAATGCTGTCTGGTGCAATGAACTGGCTTGGGTTTTCATCGTAGAATTTTTGCACTTCTTCATCTGGAATGGTGATATCCATCATGAATTTTGCAATCATATGGGTTTTTAGAAGCTTTTCTTCTGCATCGATGAGCATTTTCTGGAATTCTTCGCTTTCATCAACCTTTGCTTGTTTGCCTTCTAAGTAAAAAAGCTCTTGGGCAATAAGTTCTTCTAGTAGTTGACGTCGTCCTTCTTTTGAGGTGAATTGATTTGCCTGTTCCTGAGGTAATTGTTTTATTAAGGCATCTAAATCCGTGGTGTAAATCGTTTTACCATCCACGGTAGCCAACGGTTTTTTTTCCATAATGGTCTCCTTTAAGTCTAAAATAATTTATTATTCTAAAATCATAGCCTTTTAAAGAGGCTTTGTCAACAGACGAAGGAGCGGGGGATATAAATATAATCGATTGAAGCAGCAAAATAGCTGTCTGAAGTTGATCAATGTGATCATCTTTTAAGTCGATAAGCGGCAAAAAATTAAGTAAAACTTAACGATTCCGAATAAGCATAACCTTTTATTGACAAGATAAGCAACCGGAGC
>Ga0265295_1007765_pt1 | contig 12189 bp, 8 predicted proteins | sample Munlansysbiofilm_FD_192503 | JGI IMG/M metagenome (GOLD analysis project Ga0265295, IMG submission 192503) | Leachate microbial communities from a municipal landfill in Southern Ontario, Canada - Methane capture system biofilm | ecosystem: Engineered > Solid waste > Landfill > Unclassified ... | reverse complement strand
TGTGGGGTTGGTTATTGCGCAAAAGTTTCTAGAGTGTTTTAAGATACCAGTAATCCATCTTCTAGCGACGGTTGACAATCCCATAGGATCTTTTGGGTCATAAAAAACATTATTGCCATCCATATCAGCTAGTGAACAGTTTGTATGCATTCCACTGCCATTTATATTAGCGATAGGTTTAGGCATGAAAGTTGCATGAAGGTTATGCCTTCTAGCAATATTTTTAACAACTAGTTTAAATGTTTGTACATTATCACAAGCTTCAACAATATTTGAAAATTCAAAATTGATTTCATTTTGACTAGGTGCGACTTCATGATGAGAAGCTTCAATTTTGAAACCTATTTTTTCTAATTCTAAAACTATATCTCTTCTACAATCACCAGCACCATCTATAGGAGAAAGATCAAAATATCCGCCTTCATCAACTATTTCTAGAGTTGGCTTGCCGCAAGAATCTAGTTTAAATAAAAAGAACTCTGGTTCAAAGCCAATGTTTAAAGTTGAAAAACCCATTGACTGCATTTTCTTGATGACTCGTTTTAGATTTGATCTTGGGTCTGCACTTGAAGGGTTTCCATCAGGTGTATATACATCACAGATTAATCTAGCGACTTTTCCGTATCTTGGTTCTTCCCAAGATAGAACTAGCCAGGTATCGAAATCAGGCTTCAAGTACATGTCAGCTTCCATTATTCTAACAAATCCTTCAATAGAAGAACCATCGAACATTACCTTTCCGTCCAAGGCTTTTTCAAGTTGGCCTACTGGGATTTCTACGGATTTAATTGTACCTATAATATCCGTGAACATTAATCTAACATACCTAACGTTTTCGTTTTTGGCATTTTTTAAGATGTCTTCTTTTGAATAGTTTTTCATACTTTACCTCATTTTTTACTTTCGATATTAGTCGTCTTTTGCTAATTATAAAAATAAAAAACAAATAAATCAATAAGCAACGATTTATTTGTTTAAGAAAAACGTTTACATTTATTACTCAAGTCTTAGTTTTTTACTGAAAGAACTAACCCACTTAGCAAAAACTTTAACAATTCGAGAGTTTCTTAATACCCAATAAGAAGCTTCAGCTAAGGCTAATCCAACAATTACATCTATGATATAGTGTTGTTTGATTGTTTGTGTTGAAATTATAATTGATAGTGATAAAACCCAAATGATTATTTTTGCGAAAGTTGGAATTTTTTTATCCATTCTTAATGCAATTACACATAACCAACTCATAAGCGTGTGTAATGATGGCATAGCGTTTAACGGCATTGCTGAACGATAGATCCAAAGTACTATTGATTCCTCAAAACTCAAATCAGTTCGAGGGGTCAAAACATCATTGTTTAGGAAAATCCCTGAAGTGAATCTCCAGTCATAAACGGTTGATTGCCAGAAGAAATACCAAATTCCACAGATGATAAAAGTGATAATTGCCATTGTCATAATTGTATACATACTGTCTTTAGACCGCATGCTTATATAAATAAATGTACCAGTCCAAAATGGATAAGCTATAATGTAGGGATAAACTGTCCAAGGCCAAAAAGGTACTATATTATTGAAACTTTCAAATATATATGAATAATTGACACCTATGGACGCCATTTCCATATTGCCTTTATTAATTTGATATGCAATGTACCATTGATTACCAAAATATGCGACTATAAGGAAAAATACAACAACCAATAAAGGTAAGATAATATAAGTGTAGTTTTTAATTTTCATTTTGTTTTGCTCCTCGTATTCTTTTTAAGTATTGTTTTCTTTTGTAACAATGTGTTTAACATGTAAAGATAGGTTAGTTAATTCCTCTCCAAAAAAACTTGGATAGGCTTTGTATTGATTAAATGATTCCAATGGAATCCATACCATCTCTTCTTTAGCACCGGTAAAACCAATACTGTTTTGTGTGAACTTCGTAATACTACTTGGTTTCATCAAAAAATAAAACGCTATTTCATGAAAAGGCCGATTGTTCATAGTAAAAAAATTCTCATGTACAAATAAAAGACGATCTATTTCATATGAATGGCCAGTTTCTTCCTTAAGTTCTCTAATGCAAGCTTCTTCAATAGTTTCCCCTAAGTGAATTGCGCCTCCTACAGAGTATAAATAATCATCTTGATCATTTTTTACCATTAATACTTGGTTATCATTAATTATAAGGCCACAAGATCTAATTCTAAAATAATTCTTGCCGTCATCAAAATGGGCATCAATTTGATTCATCATCGTCTCCTCGCTAGTAATTTATTATTTGGCTTATAGTGGAAAAAAAATAACCAAATGTAATAAATAGTTTATCATAATTCTTATAAAAAAACTATAACATAAATTTAATCAAAACTATTAATTAACTATAATATTATTGTTATTGTTAGAGAATTGTGATAAAATCAAATAAGATTTCAGGAGGGGAAATATGTTTGGAAGAAGATGTGACGGAAAGAAAGTTAGGAATATTGATCCGTTTATGAGAATTGTACCTCACATTATGTATGATCGTAATGATGCGATGGTAATGCAATTTCAAGAAATAGATTGTGAAAATTTGGATAAATACATTTTTGATAAAAGGAAGAAAGAGGGTTTAAGATTGACATATATGGATGTTGTTATGGCATCTTTTGTTAGAGTTTTATCAATCAGACCTAAGTTAAATCGTTTTATTATGAATGGTAGAATATATAAAAGAAATAACATTCAGATCTCATTATCTGTAAAGAAGAAATTAATTGATCAGGCTGAGGAAACAACTATAAAAATGAGTTTTGATGGAACAGAATCTATAAATGATATTATGGATAAAATTCATCAAACTGTAAAAGAAAATCAAGGCGAGATTCATAATGATACTGATCATATTGCAAAAATTCTTACCAGAACCCCTAATTTTTTAATTAAGGCTTCTGTTAGGTTTTTAATGTGGATGGATAAGCACGGAATGTTATCAAAAAAGATTATTGATGTTAGTCCATTCCATACATCAATATTTGTTACAAACTTAAAGTCAATTAAAATGGAAGCAGTACTTCATCATATTTATAATTTTGGAACAACAGGTATTTTTGTTTCTATGGGTAAAGAAACTTGGGAACCTAAGGTAATTAACCAAGAAACAAAAGAAATAGCTGCTAGAAAAATAATGAAGATGGGTATTGTAATCGACGAAAGAATATGCGATGGTTTATACAATAGTTTATCTTTAAGAGAATTTAAAAAGATTATGGAGAATCCATATATTCTTGATGAACAAAATAATAACGTTATATTAGATGATTAAGGAGCTATAAGTAATGTTTTTAAAGATTTTATTATCAGTCATCGGCTTTGCTTTCTTCTTGCTAGGTGCGAGGATAGCATTTTTTCCAAGAAAATTCGTTAAAGCTATGATGAACTATAAATATAAAACGAAAATAGAACCACAGAAAAATGCAGTCATATTTGCAGTGATAATGGGTGGTCTATTGATGATTACAGGAGGGTATTATACCATCTTGGGCATCTTGCTTCTTATAGAAGGATAAAAAAATAGTCATTTAGTAAATAATTTTATTGTTTTATGATTTAATATTTGATAGAATAATATTGTAAAAATATTGAATTATCGCGATTGACGATATTTTAGGTGGTGACACATATGAACATTTTACGAATAAATAACCTAAATAAAACCTTTGGCGGTAATATGCTTTTTGATAATATTTCATTGGAAATTAATAAAGATGAAAAGGTTGCGCTTATTGGGCGCAACGGCGTTGGTAAGACGACATTAGTCAAGATGATATTAAAAGAAATTGCCCCAGATTCTGGGGAAATTTTTATTTTTAACAAAGCAAAAATAGGTTATTTATCACAAAAAATCATTGAATCAGAAGAAAATACCTTAATTGATGAATGTTTAATTGTTTTCAAAGATGTAATCAAAATTGAGAAAGAACTTCATGATTTAGCAGTGAAACTTAAAGAGGATAGCTCTGAGTTGATGCTTAAAAGATATAGCTATAAAGAACATGAATACTTAGTTAAAGGTGGTTATGACTACTTAACCAAAGCTGAGATGCTTCTGACAAGATTCGGTTTTTCAAGAGAAGATTATGATAGACCAGTAGAAAGTTTTTCTGGTGGAGAAAAAACTAGAATTGCTTTTGCTAAACTATTAATGATTGAACCTGATCTTCTTATTTTAGATGAACCGACAAATCATATGGATATTGAAATAATTGAGTGGTTGGAAGATTACTTGAGAAGTTATAAGGGTTCAGTCTTAGTTATTACTCATGATAAATACTTTATCAATAAAGTAGTTAGAAAAATATATGAAATTGATAATCAAACGATTGAAGTATATCATGGAAACTATGATGATTATGAAATCGAAAAAGTAAATCGCTATGAGTTGTTAGTGAAAAAATATGAAAAGCAACAAAAGCAGATCGCACATCTACAGAGTTTTGTTGATAGATTTCGCTATAAAGCGACCAAAGCAAAGAGTGCTCAAGATAGGATTAAAAAGATTAATCGAATTGAAAGAATCGAAGTTAAAAACTTAAGCAGCACACATCTTAATCTAGATTTTAGAACTTCTCGACCTACTAATGTTCATATATTAGAAGTTGAAGATTTAAGTATTGGATATGAAAAACCGATTATTCAAAACATCAGTTTTAAGATGAGGGGTTTTGAGAAAATAGGAATTATCGGGAATAACGGTACTGGAAAAACAACATTGATTAAAACCTTGATGGGAGAATTAAAACCTTTAAAAGGAGAATTTAGATTTTATAAGAAATTAAAATTTGGATATTTTGACCAAAATCTTGATTTTTTTAATAGTGAAATGAATCTCTTAGAACAAGTTCATAGGATTTATCCAAGTAAAACATTATTTGAGGTTAGAAGCGATTTAGCAAGAGTTGGTTTTATTAAAGAAGATGTATACAAGAAAATCTCTGTGCTAAGTGGTGGAGAGTTAGTAAAACTAAGAATATTATTATTGATGTTAGAAGCACCAGATATATTAGTTCTTGATGAACCAACAAATCATTTAGATATTGATTCGAAAAATATAATTGAAGATGTATTTGAAGAGTATCAAGGTCCAGTTATTTTTATTTCTCATGATCGATATTTCATCAATAAAGTTGCGACTAAGATCATAAAATTAGATAAAGAAGCTCATGTTTTTACTGGTAATTATGAAGAGTATCTGATTAAGAATCAAAATGTTCAAAAAGAAAAAGTGAAGAAAGACAAGCCAGTAAAACATGTTAATACCGATAAGTTAAGAATAAAGTTGGAATCTGAGATTGAAACCTTGGAACAAGAGATAATTGAAAAGAAGAATACTTTGTTCTTAGAAGAGGTTTATAATGACCATAAACGTTATCATGAAGTTGAATCGGAAATTAAGAAAAAAGAAGAAGATTTATTAGAAATGTACAATATTTTATCTGATTTAGAAATAAGTGAATCATAAGTAAAATAATTGTGCTAGAATACTATTAGATATGGAGTTGATAGAGTGATTAATAAAATTAAGAATCGTTTAAGAGAAGAACTCGAAAAGAGTTTTAAAGAAAAATATAATCAAGAAATAAATATCGTTGTTGAAGAACCTAAATCAAGTAGTTTAGGAGATATTTCGATTCCGGTTTTTTCTGTAGTAAAAGTATTGCGAAAAGGACTTGATTCAGTCGTAGAGGAAGTAACGACTTTTATAGAAAACACTAGTGTTAGATCGCTGTTTAAAGAGATTAACCGTGTTGGTGGTTTTATTAACATTACTTTAGATAGAATAGCTTTTTCAAAAATGGTTATTGAAGAAAATGTTGATGTCTTATCAAAGAAGTATAGTTATGGCAACAATAAAACAGTGGTAATTGATTATTCATCACCTAATATTGCTAAACCATTTTCAGTAGGGCATTTACGTTCAACAATTATTGGCCATGCTTTAGGAAATATTCTAGATAAGTTAGGGTATAAAGTTGTAAGAATCAATCACTTAGGTGATTTTGGTACACAATTCGGAAAAATCATCTATGCTTACTTAAATTTTGGTAATAAAGATTTAGTTGACAAGAATCCAATAGAAGAGTTAGTTAAGTTATATGTTGAATTTCATGAGATGGCTAAAGATAAGCCGGAAATGGAAGATAAAGCAAGAGAAATATTTAAAGAGTTAGAACAAGGAAACTTAGAGTATAAAGAACTATGGGAACATTTTCGCGAAGTATCGTTAGCCGAGTATATGAAGGTTTATGATATGTTAAAAGTTCAGTTTGATTCATATAATGGAGAGGCTTTCTATAATGATAAAATGCAAGCTGTTGTGGATGAGTTAAAAAGCAAGAATCTTTTGGTAAAAGATGAAGGCGCGATGATTGTTGACTTAGGAGAATCTATGCCTCCGGCATTGATTCAAAAAAGTGATGGATCTACTCTTTATATTACTAGAGATTTAGCTGCTTTGTTTTATCGTAAGAATAACTATGATTTTGAAGAGGCTTTATACGTTGTTGGTAATGAACAAAAACTGCATTTTGAACAGTTAAAAGCAGTAATTAGAAAGATGGGATATGATTACGCTGATTCAATCCATCATATTAATTTTGGATTAGTACTGCAAGATGGGAAAAAGATGTCTACGAGAAAAGGTAAAATAGTTAAGCTTGAAGATGTTCTTAGAGAAGCTATTGCTTTATCTTTAGATTATATAAATGAGAAAAATCCTGATTTAGATAATAAAGAAGAAATAGCTGAAAAAATTGGAGTATCAGCTGTGATATTTAATGATTTAAAGAATTATCGTACAAATGAAATAGAGTTTAATTTGAATGATATGGTTAATTTTGTTGGTCAAACTGGACCATATTTGCAATATACTTCAGTTAGGATTACTTCGGTTTTAGAAGAAAATGATTTTGTTTATGATAAACTTGATTATAATTTATATGCGCTAGATCATAGCTTTGAATTAATCAAAGCGATTGCGCAGTATGAAGAGATTTTGTTAAAGGCTAAAGAAGAATATTCGCCATCAGTGATTGCGAAGTATCTTTTAGGGTTAGCCAGTTATTTTAATAGTTTCTATGCTAAGGAAAAAATTGTCGTTGAAGATGATATCGAAAGAAATACAAAACTTTGTTTAATTTCGATAATTAGAAATATCCTTAATGAAGGCATGGAACTTCTGGGTATGCAAGTTATTAAAAAAATGTAGAAATAATATCTTGCATGGATATTGCAAGGAGGAAAATACTTTGGAAGCAATAAAAAAAGTTGAAAAACCAAAGCGTCATATTTTTAAACATTTAGGGTTGATGTTTAAATGGATGGGATCTAATTCATTGTTATTAATTCCCGCTTTGGTTTCATTATTTATAGTATCATATTTAAGAACATTAACCCCGTTATTTGGACAGCACATCATCGATGTTATTCTAAAGATGAGTGATGATGGTTCTAAACTACCTCCGTTTTTTGCGGATATGTTGGTTGATCAAGGTGGGCTTAGTCCTTTATTGTTAGCTGCGATTTTAATCGTGGTATTAGCTTTAATAAGAGCGGTGTTTATTTTTGTGCAAAGAGCTATATCAGGGATATTCGCAGAAAAAACAGCGTATAATTTAAGAAATAACTTATATTTAAAATTAAGAGATGCAGATTACTATTTTCATTCACATTCTGAGACTGGTGATATTATTCAAAGATGTACTACAGATGTGGAAATGTATAAAAGATTTATTTCTGAACAAAGCATTGAAGTTGCTAGATTAGTTCTTTTAGTAGGTTTATCAATTTACCAAATGTCAAGACTAAATGTCACAATCATGTGGGTGTCTTTGATAATAGCGCCAATTCTTTTAACTAGCGCGGCTTTCTATTTTAGCAAAGTAGAAAAAATGTTTAATGAAATAGAAAAGAATGAAGCATCTATGACAACTCATGTTCAAGAAAACGTAAGTGGCGCAAGAGTAGTAAAAGCTTTCGCTAACGAAGCATATGAAGTTAAGAAATTCAGAGGATTAAATCGTAAGTTTACTGATTCTGATTATGGATTAGTTAAAAAAATGGCTATATTTTGGAGCTCAACTGATTTCATATCATTTATTCAATTTTTCATAATCGCTTTAATTGGTATCATATTTGCTTCACGTGGAGATATCTCTGTGGGCGTTTATACAGCGTTTTTAGCATATGCTGGTAATATTATATGGCCAATGCGACAATTAGGTAGATTAGTTGGTGATTTTTCAAAAACTATTGTATCTGTTTCAAGATTAAATCATATTATCTCTAATCCAGGTGAATATGTGGATGAAGAAGATAAAGATACTCCAGAAATTAAAGGCAGTGTAGAGTTTAAGAATGTTTCATTTAAGTTTCGAGATTCAAAAGAAGACCAAATCATTGATATTAACTTTAAAGCTAAACAAGGTCAAACTATAGCTATTATTGGTAAGACAGGATCTGGTAAGAGTACTTTAATGAACCTTTTAATCCGACTTCTTGATTATCAAAAAGGACAGATTTTAGTTGATGGTATTGAGATTACAGAAATCGAAAAACATCATCTTAGAAAAAACATCGGGGTTATTCTTCAAGAACCTTTCTTGTTCTCTAAATCTGTTCAAGACAATATAAAAATTTCTGACACTAACACCGATTTAAATAGAGTCTCGAATGTTGCGAAAATAGCACAAGTACACAATGATATTATGAACTTTGAAAAAGGTTATGATACCTTAGTTGGTGAAAGAGGAGTTACTTTATCTGGAGGACAAAAGCAACGTGTAGCTATTGCTAGAATGTTATTAAAGCCAAAGCCGATTTTAGTTTTTGATGATAGTTTGTCGGCTGTAGATACAGAAACGGATATTCAAATCCGTAGGGCTTTAAATCAAGAATGGAAAGAATCTACTGTGTTTATCATTACTCATAGAATTACTACAGCTTCTGAAGCGGATCAAATATTGGTTATAGAAGATGGAAGAATTAAAGAAAGCGGTAAACATGAGGATTTAATTAAAATTAATGGTCTTTATAAAAATATATGGGAAATTCAATCTCAGATTAATTTCCAATTAGAAGAGGATGGTGAAGATAATGAGTGATTACTTACAAGATGAAGAGAACTTCACGTCCCAGAAATTTGATTGGTCAACATGGAAAAAAATATTAGTGTTCATGAAACCTTTGAAAAAACATGTTATATTTGGTATATTAGCGATTACTATTTTAGCAGTTACTGATATCGTCTATCCTTATATTTCTGCTTTTGCAATTGATGATATTATTAAACCAAATGTTGAAAATGGTACTGCTGATTTTTCTAAACTACCTGTGTTGATTGGGTTTTTTGTAGGTTTTATGATTATTCAGGCAGCGATGGTATATTTGTTTATTCTTTTTGCTGGTAAAATCCAAACCGAATTGGCATTTAATATTAGAGAAAAAGCTTTTAATCATTTACAAGAGTTACCTTTTTCTTATTATGATAGAACTAGGGTTGGTTGGATTATGGCAAGAATGACTTCTGACTCCAGGAATTTAAGCGAAATTTTATCTTGGGGGTTAATCGATTTAGCTTGGGGATTGTTTTTAATGATCTTTTTGACAATTTTTATGTTTATAATTAATTGGAAGTTAGCTTTAGTGATTTTATCAGTAGTGCCAATTTTAATAATTGTATCAATTTATTTTAGGAAGCATATTTTAAAAGCTTACCGTTCAATTAGAAAAGTTAATTCAAAGATTACCGGTTCTTACAACGAAGATATAACTGGAGCTATTACTACTAAAACTTTGGTTTTAGAAAATCAAAACTTTTCAGAGTTTGATCATCTAACTTTTGATATGAAACGTCAGTCAATTAGAGCTCACATGTTACAAGGAGTTTATTTTCCGATAATGCTGTTCATAATTTTTATTGGAATGGCAATGGTTTATTATGTCGGAGGAAATATGGTTTTAAGTCCATTGGCTCCGATTAGTGTAGGTACTCTTTATCTATTTACAAACTACGTTTGGCAGTTTTTCGATCCGGTAAATAATATCGCTAATTTTTATGCGCGTCTTCAACAAGCACAAGCTTCTGCAGAACGTATTGTTTCTTTAATAGAAACAGAGGCCGATATCGTGGATAAAGATGAAGTTATTGCTAAATATGGTACAATATTTGAATATAAAAGGGAAAACTTTGAGCCTTTATTAGGTAATGTTGAGTTCAAAAATGTTGATTTTAAATATAATGTTGGAGAACAAGTGTTAACTGATTTTAATCTAAAGGTCAAAGCAGGGCAATCAATAGCTTTAGTAGGACATACTGGAGCTGGAAAATCGACGATTATTAATTTGATTTCGAGATTCTATGAACCTACAGCCGGAAATATTCTTATAGATGGAGTTGATTACCGTGAAAGATCATTAGGTTGGCTTCATTCAAATTTAGGATATGTATTGCAGACACCACATCTATTTAGTGGATCTGTAATGGAAAATATTAGATATGGTAATCTAGAAGCTACTGATGAAGAAGTAATTGCGGCCGCAAAAGCTGTTGAAGCACACAGTTTTATTATGAAGTTTGAAGAAGGCTATAATACAGAATGTGGAGAAGGTGGCTCAAGATTATCAGTTGGTCAAAAACAATTAGTTTCGTTTGCAAGAGCAATTTTAGCCGATCCAAAAATTTTGATATTAGATGAAGCAACTTCAAGTGTAGATACAGAAACTGAACAATTAATTCAAAATGCTATTAACAAACTGTTAAAAGGTAGAACTTCATTTATTGTTGCTCATCGTCTATCGACTATTGTTCATAGTGATATGATTTTAGTTTTAGATGATGGTAAAATCATTGAATCTGGAACTCATAGAGAATTAATTAAAAAACAAGGAGCTTATTATAAGCTTTATACCAATCAATATTCTGAGGAAATGTTAGAACTTTCACTTAGATAAACCTGCTAATCTTTTTAGCAGGTTTTTTTTAAAAAATTTGGTATAATTATAATAAAGAGAGGTCATACTATGAAATTGAAAGCTTTTATAGATTCGCATTTACATGTTTTAGGGATAGGTTACTATCAAGATATTATCAACTTAAATAATGTGACATCAATTGAGGAAATAGTTAATTTAATTAGTGAAGATAGTAGAGATATTATCGTTTGTAGAGGTTATAATCAAGAGAATCTTCGTGAAAAAAGGTCACCGGAGAAAAAGGATTTATCTCGTTTTTTGAAACCGGTTGTGATTTTTAGAGTTTGTGGTCATGTGGCTGTAGTGAATCAAGCAATGATGAATATGATGAAGCTAAATGATGAATACTTTCAAGTTGCTGGTGGTAGTATTGATTATGAAAAAGGAATTTTATCAGAGAATGCTTTGAAACTAATTCAAAGCGCTTTGCCTAAGCCAACTAAAAATGATATAAAAAGGTATTTAATTAATGCAAATAAAGTTTTAATAGAAAACGGGATTACTAAAGTTGCTAGCGATGATTTTTCTGGGTTTGATTTAGATTATGAGAAAATAATAGAAGCTATTAATGAAGTAGATGAAGAGGGATTGCTGGATGTAGAAATAACTGAACAAGTTAATTTACCAAAAGATAAATTGATAGATTTTATAAATAAAGGATATGTTAATAAACGATATAAGCATTATAAACTTGGACCTTTAAAAATATTAGCTGACGGTAGTTTAGGCGGGAGAACAGCTAGTTTGAACGAACCTTATTCGGATGAGTTATATAACAGCGGTATTTTAACTTTTAATGATAACGAACTATTAGAATTGATTGAGCTAGCTAGCTCAAATGATATGGATTCTGTCGTTCATGCAATCGGTGATAGAGCAGCTGATTCAGTTATAAATGCAATAATTAAAGCACAAGTGAAATATCCAAGAAAAGCTGCGAAAAATGCAATTATACATGCTCAAATTTTAAATAGAAATCAGATTGCTTTAATGTCTAAACATAACATTAAAGCAATAGTGCAACCGATATTTATTAATTCTGACATTAAAATTATTGAAAGTCGAGTAGGGGAGAGAAGTAAAGAATCATATCTCTTTAAAACAATGTATGACAATATTCATACTGGTTTTTCAACAGATAGTCCTGTAGAAAATGTTAATCCTTTTCATAATTTATACTGCGCT
>Ga0265295_1007763_pt1 | contig 12191 bp, 13 predicted proteins | sample Munlansysbiofilm_FD_192503 | JGI IMG/M metagenome (GOLD analysis project Ga0265295, IMG submission 192503) | Leachate microbial communities from a municipal landfill in Southern Ontario, Canada - Methane capture system biofilm | ecosystem: Engineered > Solid waste > Landfill > Unclassified ... | reverse complement strand
ACAAAACGAATCTCTTTATCTTTGCTCATGTTGTTTTTTTATTTGTGGAAAAACAAAATTACAACAAGGGGTGAAACTTTTTAGGAGTAACCCCGTTTTTTTAAAATTTACTCGGTCACTACTGATTTATTATGAATGCTTTTTTCGACATAGCCAAAAGACGGTATTCGTGCCGCGATTATAGTAGTAAGGTAGTACCAAAAGATATGATTATTAGGGTTTTGGAATCGGCCCGCATAGCCCCATCGGCAACAAATGCACAGCCAATTCAGTTTGTAGTAATTACCAAGCCCGAGCTACGCGAACAGATCGCTAGCTGTTATGGTGCGGCATGGCTGCAATCGGCTCCCGTAATAATAGTTGCTTGTGGCAACTATAGGCAATCGTGGCAGCGAGCCGATGGAAAGAACCACTGTGATGTTGATTTAGGTATTGCTGTTGATCACCTAACGCTATCGGCAACTAGTAATGGCTTGGCAACCTGTTGGATTTGTAAGTTTGACGTAATGAAATGTGCCGAAATTTTACACCTACCAAAAGGAGTTGCCCCCATGGCGCTTATTCCGTTGGGTTACGCAGCCGATAAAAGCAACTATTCAGAGAGGCACTTGGCTCGAAAACCTTTTGATGAGCTAGTTTCTTGGGATGGGTACAACTTTTAACGCGCATTGTTTATCAAAATTATTAAAGATGAATGCGAATGCGGGATACCCCGATTTAGTTGAGCCCAATTTTGGGTAACAAAATTGGTGGCGAAACTTAGTCGCTGTCGGAGACAACAATTATTCGAATGAATAGTTGGGGTTAAACCCCAGTTTTATACTCTTTTAATTGCGTGTTTAGCGTTTTCACATTCCCCATAAGGCTGTTTAAATGGTTCCAGAAATTGGGGCCATGATTTTTATGAATGGTGTGGGTAAGTTCGTGTAGAATTACGTAGTCAATTAAATCATCGGGAAGTTTCATTAGGTAAATGCTAAGGTTTATGTTATTTATGCTGGAACAGCTTCCCCAGCGTGATTTAATATTTTTAATCCTTAGCGTGTTGTAGGTAAAACCAAACCTTTTTGCTAGCTCATCAACTCTTTTTGGAAGATACTTGTGCGCTTCGAGCCTAAAAACTTCTACTATGGTGCTACCTGCTGCATCTTGTAGCTCAACACTTGTGGCGTTTAAGGTCTCTGGGTGTAGTAGCTTTACCAAATTATTCTCAATGTTTACCTTAAATCTTTTTGTGGGTGAGGGCATAAGTTGTAGCTCGTGTTCACGGGTTTTATAGCCCGATTTAATATGGTTATCCTGACGATTATTCTCAATTTCTAATAGCTTATTTTTAATCCAACATCTTTTGCTCTCAACAAATAGTCTTGCTGTTGCAAGTGGCATAGAGTTAGGAATAGTTACTCTAACCCCCTTTGATGGGTGTATTGAAATGGTAATTCGTTTGGCTCTTGCATTGCGCTTAAATACAATGTTACCAACCCCGCTCATATGCCATCGGGTTACGTTGTTTCTGCTATATTTAGGCATTTTTACTGCTGAAGTATCCAAATATTAGGTAAGTCTTGTTTCCATACGTTCATCGAGTCAACAGCTTGCTGTCGACTCATAAACGAACCTAGCGATACGGCATGCATGCCGGTTGGTTGTAGAATTACTTTTGAGTTGTACCCAAGCGAAATCATATCGTCCGAATACTTTTGGGCATAGTTGGCATTACGGAAACTCCCAACAATTAGGTGGAACATTCCATCACTTTGAACTGGTGTAGCTACTTGCTGCTCTTCGGTTAATGGTTCAACCAATAAGTTTTCATCAGCAGGAATCGTTTCACTTTCGTCATTATCCATGCTAATCCCTACATCCATCTCAGCACTAAGCTTTTCAAATTCATCATCAAATTTTGCCTCATCTTCCATGGGGGTATCCATTTCGGCGATAATTTCTGTCCTTTGTTTGGGTATTTTGACTGCTTTGTCGTTTTTACTAAAAACACCGTTTGAGTATAGATACCAACCGGTAGCTAAAATCGCAACAAAAGCAATACCTATAAGCATACCGTATAGAATTGCCTTACCAGTTCCACCTTTTTTTGATGGTTTTTTGGAGTTTTGTGAAGGCTTTGATTCAATCTTGGATACTTTGGGTGCTTCCTTTTTTACCTCTTCGGCTTTTTTAACATTTTGGGGTGGGGTAGGTTCGTTTTTTAATGGGGGCGTTTCCTTTTCTGCCCTCACAATTTTTTTAGGTTGAGGTAATGGTTCCTTTTCATCCTTTATGTCAAGTTCCAAAGGTTCCTCTTTGGTTTTCTCGGTTGGGCTTGCTGTTTTACTTTTTTTAGTATCAGTTACTTCAGTATCTTTCTTCTTTTCTGGTGAACGAGAATGAGTATCTGGAGTAGGAGTAGCTTTTGAAGGTAGGGTTTCGTCTGTTGAGAACTGAATGCTACCTCTTTTATCCATATACAATGAACCCAATCCGCTAATTACGAAAAACTTTTTTGAATTGAGTTCAGCTTTTAGTTCTTCAATATATTTTGTTAGGGCTTCTTTCGCCTTGTCTTTGCTTACCTTTTGGTTGCTAGCGAGGGCGTCTTCAACCATACCATCATTATACCTTAAGAAAGGGCTAAAGGTAATATTCTCTGGTTTAAAAACACCTGAGCCATCGTCCTTAACCAAAAAGGCACCAAAGTCGGGGAGAATAACTCGTGCGCTTGTCTCAATAAGTTCTCTTAGAAATTGGGTTTTCATTGGCGATATTTTTTAAGAGCATTCACATAATAAGTTATGCTAAAATTATGAAAATAGTTCAAGTTTTCCAATTAAATGTACTTTAGAAAAAAGAAGTAGACCAATTTGTGAATATGTTAGTCACATATCAATAGATGTGTGTGTTATAATTTACCGAATTCTTGGATAACCGACAAAACCTTATTTACTGAATATGGTTTTGTCAAAAGTTGGTTAAAACCTACATCCCTATAATCATTAAAAAATGTTAAGGGGTTGTGAGCCGTAAGGGCAACTATTGGTATGCTCTTTTTTTGATTCGTGAATTTTTGCCGAATATGCTTTGTTGCTTCTATTCCATTCATTACCGGCATTTCGATATCCATTAAAATAATATCGATATCGTTACGCTCTAAAATTTCTATTGCCTGTTTCCCATTCTCTGCCTCAAAGCATTTCGCATTAACTTTCTTTACAATTTGCTTAATAAGAAATCTGTTGTTAAATATATCATCAACAATTAAAACTTTGTAATTCTTTTCCATGTAATTAGGGGAATCAGTAAATGCAAATATAACTTTTCTATCCTAATCGGCTTAGGGTTTGCAGAATATTTATGCTGTTAATTGCAAAGTGGTTTCTGTTCATATCAATAATTTTATCATGCTTAAATTCCGAGAGTGTTCGAATAAGGCTTTCTTTAGTTGTTCCTGCAAGCTCGGCAAGCTCTTTACGGGTAAGAGGGAGCGTGAATGAAAAGCTATTGTATATATCCTCCGAGAAGTAAAGCATTAGGTCAGCAACCCGGCCCGGTAGCTGTTTCGACAGTAAACCGCAAAGCCGATTTATGTTGAAAAGGTTGTCAGCGGAAACTTGACGTAAAAACTCGTTGGTAAAATCAATCTTCTCGTTAAGAAATTGCTGAAAAATATCAACCCCGATAAACATTACGCTAGTGGGTTCAAGCGCAATAACCGAGTAGTTGTATTGATTGCTACTAATAACCGACGATATTCCTAAGAACGAACCTGGCTGCGCAATACGAAGGATAATGTTTTTATCCCTTCGTATTTCACGGGTTACCTTTGCCAGCCCCGATTGTATAAGAATTACATCGGTAGCCATTAAACCTTGTTTAATAATCTGATCTTTCTTTATGTACTCAGCTTTTGTCGAAAGTTTTAGTAACCTATTCAAATCTTGAGCAGGAAGCAGCTCTTTTAGGTTAGGGTTATTCCTCATGCTAATTGGTTGTTGTCGTAATTCATGATGATAAAAAGTTCTTTTTTTTAGATTGTTAAATATAAGAATAAAATATCAATAGTGATTCAAATCATCTATTTTTAATGATTAACCTCATTAAATTAGAGTTGCAGCAATTAGATTTTACTCGTATATTTGATATTAAATTCATATTTGAACGCTATGATTCTAATTGTTGACGATTCTACCACAAACCAAGTTTTACTTGAGGCTATTCTTCAAGAGGAAGGTTATGATACTATTACAGCATTTGGTGCAAATGAAGCGTTTAAGATAATTGAAAAAGAAAAACCGAAACTCATCCTACTTGACCTGCTAATGCCTGAGGTTAGCGGGTTTGACTTTTTAAAGGAGGTTAAGGCCAATCCCAAAACCAGCGACATCGCTGTTGTGGTTGTTTCTGCTGTAGGTTCAGCTGAAAATGTTACCCTTTGCAAGCAACTAGGAGCAGCCGAGTTTTTTGATAAACCCATTAATATTCCTGTTTTTATTAATACGATAAAGCGAATGGTTTCAATTTCTTAACTTTTTAAAAAGGAGTGACTCAAATCTTTGAACGAGAAATTTTTTTGCCTTTTAATCGTTGCACTACTATGTTTTATCGATTTGCCTATGGCAGGTTAACACCATATATATAAAGTATGCCCAAACATCTGAATTCATCACAAATTAGTATAACCTCTGCAATTTCAGAATTTGCAGAAGTATTTATGGGGATTGATAATCAAATTTTACAGCTACACCAATGCTCGTCCGATGACTTTTTAGGATTAAATGCTGACTTTAAACTTTACTATGGCCAAGCAAAAAAAATTTCCGGTAATGCCACTCAAATATTCAACAATCTAGCTGAAAAGGAATCCAGGCAGTTTTTAATCAACCTGGAGGGTTTATACGAAAGTTTGAGTAGGGTTAAAATTAAATTTGCCAGTCAGTTAGATAGGTCGATAGCCCATTTACAAAGTATTGCCGATTTTCAGCGCAAGCTCTTTTTGCCTATTAAAAATCTTAATCAAGACCTCCTTACCCTCAAGTTTTTACTTGCTAATATTGAGATATCAAACTCGACTATGCCTACTCCTCAAAATGGGAACTTCGAAAAATTGATTAAAAGGTATGGTGCGATTATTAGTCAGTTTAAAGAATTGGGCTTGAATAGCGAAAGCAATTTAAGTAAGCTTAAAGCAGGCGTTACCTCTTCGTTGAAGCACTTTGAAAGCATTAAACAGAAAAACCTTAACGATTTAGATATTATCCTAAACACTATTCATTACGGAATTATTCTTTTTGCCGAAAAGCACGAGGAGGTTGCTAGACAAATACCACAGCTTACAATAAAAACTGAAGACTCCTCGCAAAGCATCGCCGATATCATAACTAACCTTCAGTACCACGATATTATTAGGCAGAAAATGGATCACGTGCAAGCAACCCACAAAAACCTGCTTAATGATCTGCTTGAAACAACCAACAAACCAAAAGGGGGCAATACAGAGGATAATCAAAAGCTCCTAATTAAGATTCGAGACATTGCCAACTTGCAGTCGGCGCAGCTTGTACATGCTAACAAGGAATATCAAAAGGCTATTGAAGCGATAACCGAAAAGTTTATAGCAATTAGTTCGAACATGAGCACCGTTGCTACAATGTGCAAAGAAATTAACTTTTCACACGACAATGCGGATGAGCTATATTTGCAAAATATGGCTCAAAAAATGCAAAACGCTTCGGCTGTGCTTAATAATTTTAGCGATGCCAGTAGCACCTATGAAAAGCATGTAAAGCAGCTAGCTCATCAAATTATTTGTACACAGAAAAGCGTACAAACATTTTCTGAGTCGCTAACAGACCTTAGAGAGGTTACCGCACAAACAATAATTGTTTTAAATTCAATTGCTACAAATAAACATCATTCTCAAACCATCAACCAGGTAGAAACGCTTTACGAAGATGTTGAGAAATTTGAGGGTATCATACAGCAAGTGTTTAGCAATATAGTTGCTGTTAGCGGCGAGTTATTGCCCCAAATAGAACAAGATATTAATCACAAAAATAGTGAAAGTATTATAAATCAGGCAGCTAGCTCTATAGCTGATCTCGTAAATCACTTAGGTGAAAAAAACTTTGTGATACAATCGTTGCTGGATCAAATCTTAGCTTCAAGCAAAAGCATAGCGGGTAATGTTAAAGAATCGGTAAGTAAGATTAAGTACTACGATTTTTTTGAACATACAATAGCTGATATAATAGTTGAATTTAATCGAATTCATGAAATGCTTAAAACAGATGTTGATTTGGGCGACGAGAAAGTTTTTGATGAGTTAGGTGCAATCAAAAAATCATATACCATGGCTAGTGAGCATAAAATTCACGAAACGGTAACACAATACGAAGGAGATGTTGAGCTGTTCGATTATGATAACAATGAATATTTAAACGATGACAATTTGGAACTATTTTAATATACTCAAATGGCAAAAAAACAGAATATTACCCTAAAAGCGAAACCCTCCAAAGTCAAAGGCAAATCCCATGAAATCGAGCTTATTGCCCAAGGCGAATTAACGCTTACAAATGCGAAAAAGATGAAAGATTTCTTTATCAACAACCTTGCTAGCGGTAAACACTTTAACGTAAGAGTCAGTAATGTAGATAGTATTGACCTGGGGTTTATCCAAATTCTTCAGCGCTTTTATTGGGATGCACAGCAGGAAAACAGCAAGGTTACCGTATCCATTTCTCTCGCCGAAGATCATAGGGTACTACTTGTTCGTGCAGGCTTTGAATCGCTAATCACCCTAAATAATTAATTTATATTTAATCGATAGTTACCATGGCAAAAACAATTTTAATTGTTGACGATTCTGAGAGCATTCGCGAGGTGGTTAGCTTCACGCTCGAGAATGAATCCCATAACGTCCTTATCGCTAACGATGGCACCGATGCCCTTAAATTTCTCGATGGAACACACATTGACCTTATTATAACCGACCTTCATATGCCTGAAATGGATGGAATTTCATTAATTAAAGAGGTAAGAAAGATGGATCAGTATAAGAGGATCCCCATTCTATTCCTTACCACCGAGTCGCAAACATCAAAGAAAATGGAGGCTAAAGCCGCGGGGGCCACAGGCTGGATTATTAAACCTTTTGTTCCGGCTAAGCTTATTGCCGCAATTAATAAAGTGTTACGCTAATGGATAATTTCAAGAAAAAATTTATTGAGGAAGCGGTCGACCTTATCGATGGGTTAGAAAAATCTCTGCTTGAACTTGAGGAGAATCCTGAAGACCAAAACATTGTTCAAAAAGTTTTTAGGGTTATGCATACCCTTAAGGGAAATAGTGGGATGTTCGGGTTTGATATGATTGATAGTTTTACCCACGAAATGGAAACGGTTTACGATTTAATTCGAAACAATAGGTTGGCTGTTTCTCGCCAAATTCTCGATTTAACTTTAGCCGCTGTCGATCACCTTAAGGTGCTACTTGACGAGGATAATTATGCCGATCCGATTGTACAAGAGAACCATCAAAACTTGCTTTCAAAAGTGGCTGCAATTATTAGTGCCGATCAACTTGAGGGCAACGAAGATAAACCAAACCCAACCGAATCAGCGAGTACAAATTCCGATTCGCCCATAACGGGTAAGGGGGCAACATATTACATACTGTTTGAGCCAAACAACCATATATTCAACAATGGAACAAATCCTTTGTTTCTACTCGACGAAATTCATTCGCTTGGCGAAGCTAAGGTGTATGCACACCTTAATAGGCTACCACCTCTTGAGCAGATGGATCCAGAGCAGTGCTACACCTACTGGGAAATTGTTCTGTATACCGAGTTGGATGTAAACGCTATTAGCGATGTGTTTATTTTTGTTGAAGACGATTCTCTTATCGAGACACATAAAATTGCCGATAATAACCTATTGGCTAACAAAAAATTTATTGCTGAAATCGATAACTTGGCAGGGATACAAAAGGATATCGGTTTAACAGCAGTTAATAAACTTGCTCAAGAGGTTCTGAAAAATCGAAAGTATACAAATACTTCGGTTAAAGGCAAAGGCAAAAAAAATTCTAGTAATGCAATAATAAGCAGCATAAGGGTTTCATCCGATAAGCTCGACATGTTGATGAATCTAGTTTCGGAACTGGTAACTACACAGGCAAGGCTAAGCCTCTTTGCTGAAGAGAGCGATGTGCCAAACCTAGTTCCGATTGCCGAAAATGTGCAAAAACTTTCGAGGCAACTTAGAGATATCGCTTTTAGCATTGTGCTTATTCCTATAGAAAATATGCTTACCCGTTTTCAGCGCTTGGTACGCGATTTATCGGCAGAACTAAAAAAAGATGTGATATTTATTACTGAGGGCGCCGAAACAGAGCTCGATAAAACCATTATTGAAAGCTTGGCCGATCCCCTTATGCATATACTGCGCAACAGCATGGACCATGGTATTGAAGATGCAGACATTCGCGAGAAGGTAGGAAAACCGAAACAGGGTAAAATTAGCCTTAAGGCTTTTTATTCAGGAGCAAATGTTATAATTCAGATTACCGATGATGGCGCTGGTATCGACCCAAACGTTATTACTCAAAAAGCCATAAGCAAGGGTATTATTTCACCCGACCGAAAACTAGCTAAGCGCGAGGTCTTCGATTTGGTGTTTTTACCCGGGCTTAGTACAGCAAAAAATGTTAGCGATGTTTCGGGTCGTGGCGTTGGGATGGATGTGGTAAAGCGGAAAATTAACGATATAAGGGGAGAGGTTGAAATTGATTCCGAAATTGGCATAGGAACAACGATTACTATAAAATTGCCGCTTACCCTTTCAATTATCGATGGCCTTTTAGTTAAGGTAGATAATACTCATTTTATTATTCCACTTTCGGTAGTAGATAAAATTTACGCAGTTGAGCACGAGAAAATAGCTAAAACTTTTAATAATGTTGTTGTGCTCGACGGAAAACAGGTGCCATTCTTTTACATTAGGCGTGAATTTGATTACGACGAAAGTACCCAGCATTACGAACAGGTAATTGTGGTTAATTTTGAAGAAAAAAGAGTTGGACTTGTAGTTGATTCGGTTATTGGCGAGTACCAAGCAGTACTTAAGCCCCTAGGCAAACACTATAAAAATCAGGACATGATTTCAGGAGCCACCATTCTAGGAGATGGAACCGTAGCTTTGGTTATGGATACAAATAAAATTATCAAGCTATTTGCTAATCACAAGGCGTTTAAAATAGAAAGCGAAAACGTAACAAACCACAACACACAAAAAACGGAGGAATAGAAATGAATCAAGACAATTTATCACGAATTAACTCATACCTATCATTTAAACTTGGCGATGAAGAGTTTGCTGCGCATGTTGGTAAAGTACTAAATATTCTGGAAATGACAAGAATTACTGAAGTACCCAAGGCGCCAAATTATATGAAAGGTGTTATTAACTTAAGGGGAACGGTGCTTCCTGTTATTGATACGCGTATTAAGTTTGGCATGACCCCCACCGAATTTACCGCCAACACTTGTATTGTTGTGCTTGATATTCAGGTCGATGGCGAGTCAATACAAATTGGTGCGTTGGTAGACTCGGTTCAAGCGGTACTCGAAATCGAAAAGAAAAACATTATGCCTCCCCCAAGTATTGGTAGTAAGTATAAATCGGAGTTTATTGTTGGGGTAGCAAGCATTGATGAGAAGTTTATTATGATTCTTGATATGGACGCTGTTTTCTCAGTCGAGGATGTTACCGATTTAAAAATAAAAGCTGAGGAAAATGAGATGGCTAGCGAAATCGAGAAAACCGAGTAAAATAAACGTAAATTTACTTGATTTGTAATGATAAATCATCTATCTTGTGTTGGTAAATGTAACTGTATATTAGTTTTGATTTACAGTGCATTAACAAAGTTTTGATGTTTGATTGGGGGCGTTACTAATTTTAGGCTGGAGCTAATATTTTATTTTACCCCCCTTTTAGGGCTGTTCAAAAAAATACAATGCGGATTTTAGATTGTTGCCAAAGTTGGAGTAAAAGTTTTTTGAACAGCCCTTATCTTTCGACTCTTACGCACAAGTGAGTTATCATTCCATCCCAAGTAAATCTCACGCTCAATATTCTTCATTTTATACCTGGTTTAGCTTAGCTGGTAATACTAGTTTTTAGTATGCCAAGCTGTCAAAGCTTATAATATGTATAGCGTGCGTTTTAAAGATAGATCCCGTATTTTGTTGCCTAACCGTTTTACCTTTTAAACAATGATAGATTCTCGTTTAAACGAAATATTCAAAGCTCAACTCACCGAGTCGGAATTTAATAAGCTAAGTCGATTTATATATAAGGAAAGCGGTATAAAAATGCCCCCAGTTAAAAGGATTATGCTCCAAAGTAGGCTTCAAAAAAGGTTGCGCGAGCTTAATATGACTAACTTTAAGGATTATATTGACTACGTTTTTAGCAAGGATGGGTTAAACGTGGAGATAATACACATGCTCGATGTGGTTAGCACAAACAAAACCGATTTTTTTAGAGAACCCGTTCATTTCAACTTTTTATCAGAAACGGTGCTGCCCGAATTTGTTAACAAACAATCGGGTGTGCGAAACATAAAGGTATGGAGTGCTGGCTGCTCAAGTGGCGAAGAGCCATATACATTGGCAATTGTTTTATCCGAATTCGCCGAAAAGAACCCCAGATTCGATTACTCGATTATTGGCACCGATATATCAACCCAAATACTACAAAAAGCGGTTGATGCTGTTTATAAAGAGGAACGTGTGGCTAATATCCCTTTTGAGATTAAGCGTAAATATTTTTTAAGAAGTAAGGATAGAGCTAACCCCACGGTAAAAGTTATTGGCGACCTCAGAAAAAAAGTTCGTTTTGGTCGACTAAATTTTATGGATTCCACCTACAGTATTCCCGACACTTTTGATGTGATTTTTTGTCGAAACGTTTTAATATATTTCGACCGTGAAACGCAAGAAAAGGTAATTCAAAAGCTTTGCAACAATTTAAAACCTGGTGGCTATTTCTTTTTAGGACACTCTGAATCGATTATGAATATGGATGCCCCCTTAAGGCAGGTAAAGCCTACAATTTTTCAGCGTATATAGGTAAAATTTACCTTATGATTTACAAATCGTTCCGTATCTTAATTTAACTTTTTTGGCATATAACAGTAGTAAAAAATAATACTTATACCATGGGACATAAGATTACCGACGAGGAACTTTTAGTTGAGCTTAAACGGCGATTTGAGCAGAATAAAGCCACCGTTAAGGATCTTAAGCTATTGAATGATGAGCTTAAAACGGTAAACAGTAAGTTGGAGGAATCGGAAGCCCTTAAAAGCCATTTCATCTCAAATATTACTAACGAAATTATCAACCCATTTACTTCTATACTAGGCTTGTCCAGGGCAATACTTTCGGTTGATAAGGAGAATTGGAAAAAGGTGATATCAATGGTTGCTATGATCCATTCCGAAGCATTTACCCTCGATTTTCAGTTCCGAAATATATTCGTTGCAGCCAAAATAGAAGCTGGCGAAATTTTTCCCGAAATTATTAATACCGACGTGGTTAACGTAATTGAAAGCGTTATCGATTCGTTTAAGTTCGAAGCCCGCCGAAAAAAAATTCGAATTCAGTTTACCCAAAATATGGAGATGGGACAATCGGATTCTTTCCTATTTAAAACTGATCCCGAAAAATTGAAACTTATCCTGGTAAACCTGCTAAGTAATGCCATAAACTTTAGCCTTGAAACGGGTATAGTTGAGGTAAAGGCTGAAATTATTGATGAGAACCTAGTGGTTAGTGTTCGCGACCATGGCGTGGGTATTAGCAAGGAGAACCAGAAAATAATATTTGATAGGTTTAAACGGCTCGATTCGGGCATTAACTCTATAAATAGGGGACACGGACTAGGATTATCGGTTAACAAAGCTGTGCTCGAAATGCTTAATGGTACCATGCAAATTGAAAGTGAATTGGGAAAAGGGGCTTGCTTTACCATTACAATCCCTGAAAGTGATGTTATTGCCACCGATTTTTCCCCGGATGCTAATGAGACTTTTTTTGAATCAGACGAGGAAACATTTTAACCGGCCTTTATGAATCAAATAGCAACCCATTTTCTCTTCCCATCAACTATTTTTGTTAATCGCGAGCC
>Ga0265295_1007761_pt1 | contig 12198 bp, 11 predicted proteins | sample Munlansysbiofilm_FD_192503 | JGI IMG/M metagenome (GOLD analysis project Ga0265295, IMG submission 192503) | Leachate microbial communities from a municipal landfill in Southern Ontario, Canada - Methane capture system biofilm | ecosystem: Engineered > Solid waste > Landfill > Unclassified ... | reverse complement strand
GGTTCCTACCGCAAGGCAAACCGTTCCAGGATAGACTCTTTCTCAGGAATTGGCGACGAAAAAGCGCTTATTATTCTTAAAAATGTTGGGAAACAGTTTAACATCCCGGTAGTTACAGATATCCATACCGCTGAGGAAGCTGCGATGGCTGCCGAATATGTGGATGTGTTACAAATTCCGGCTTTCTTGTGCCGCCAGACGGATTTGCTGATTGCAGCTGCCAAAACAGGAAAGACGGTGAATATCAAAAAAGGCCAGTTTTTATCAGGCGAATCCATGAAATTTGCGGTGGATAAGGTCTTGCAATCTGGTAATGATCAGGTTTTTCTAACAGAACGTGGCAATATGTATGGCTACCAGGATATGGTGGTAGATTATAGGAATATTTATGCCATGAAAAAATTACAAATTCCTGTAATAATGGATGTTACACATTCATTACAGCAACCGAATCAGCCAGGAGGCGTTACCGGAGGTCAGCCCGAACTGATCGGATTAATTGCCAAAGCAGCCATTGCAGTAGGTGCTGATGGCATCTTTATGGAAACCCATCCCAATCCTGCTGAAGCAAAATCTGACGGTGCCAATATGCTTCACCTTGATCGCGTTGAAGAATTGCTACACCAATTGGTGAAAATCAGAGAATCAATAAGTTAGTCTCGTTTTAGCTGAATAATTTGGCCGGTTTCAGGATCAAACCGGAGCTTGGAACGACTGAGCGGAGCAACTGCAATAGCACCCATTTGGCTGATAGGAATTCTAACATGATCCAGTAATTTTCCTTGATAAATAACCCTGATTTCAACGGTTTCAGGCACTCTGTAGAGCATGCTGTTTATAACCGTGATCGATTCCAGGGTACTTTCTTCAACAGCAGGAATATTTTGGGTATTGCCTGCCGGAATTAACTCAACTTGCAAGGGAACGCCTTTGGTTCCGCTATATATTACACCAGATTCTTCAGCAAAACGGGCAATCGTCTTTAGTCCGTTATCGTTTTTTTGCGGTGTAAAATAAACAGTATGTTCTTCAATAATGCTGTGTTCATGTCCTAAAAAAAGGCTTAGATAGGCTTCTTCCAACTGCTGGAGTTGTTTATCCATATAAATCAATGTGTTACCATAATTTATTTCCTGATAGCCACTGACCAGGTTAAATCGGCTTTGCCGGATAGTTTGGATATAGTCAGCTGCTGACCTCGCTTTTTGTTCAGAGCTGCGATCAACCCAGGCAGCCTGCAAAACCGGCCGTTTGATGATGGTAGTATCAATCGTGATATTACGAATAATCGTGTCGATACGGCGATACAGATTACTTTCAGCATAATAGGAAAATTCTTTTTGATCCGGACTGTTAACTAAATGCTTTACAAGTTTAACAGACTGATTATCATAGTCTTGAATCTCATCACCCACCCCCAGAAGAATCCCATTTCCAAGCTGGGAAAATGTCATACTTACGGCATCTTTTGTGGCGCGCTCATCCAGCCGCACAAAAAACACGGCTTTGTTATCGGGTTCGGTGGAAGTGCTGAGCACAGCATCCAGGATGTCATAGGATTCAAAATCTGTTTTTACAACATCCGATACACCCAGCATCCGTTCGGCAAAACCACTGTAAGGACCGGTGGTGTGCGTTGTTTTTCTGACAATAAAATCAATTTTCAAAACGGTTTGTGGCAAGGCATAAAAAAATCCATCCTGCTGTCCGGGAATGCCGTTTTTTGCATGACTTACTGTTATCTGAGCAAAAGCTGTTGAACTTATTAATAAACAGCTTATTAGTAAGTTTAACATTACGAAGGTTGAATTAAAAGTATATCTTTTCATAAATAGGATTTTTTCAGGATATACAAAAATACAGTATTTACTGATTGGTTCTCAAACTGTTTTGTTTTCGTTGCAAAAGAAAAGGGAAACGAAAACGCTTCCCTTTTTAGTATATCTATTTGATAAACAGTAATTCACGGTATTTTGGCAAAGGCCAAAGCGAGTCGTCAATCAGCATTTCGAGTTTATCAACATGGTAGCGAATTTTCTCAAAATAAGGTTTTATCTGATAGCAATACCTGTGGGCTTTTTGATCATACTGCTCCAGCATATTGGCTATTTTTCGTTCGCTGGTCATTTCCTCCACATATTGGCGAATCATGGAAATATGTTCAGAAATTTCCTTGATGTTTTGCACCTGATTTCTGCTCAGTTTCACATAGGTTTTATGATCCAGCACGTCTTTGAGGCCGCGTGCATTCTCAATCAGCGTATTTTGATACTTAATGGCAGTAGGAACAATATGATTGATTGACAAATCACCTATCAGCCGCGATTCAATCTGAACTTTACTGATGTAGTTGTCGAGTTTGATTTCATAACGTGCTTCTAATTCCCGTTTGTTAAGCACTTGGTTGCGTTCAAAAAGTGAAATAACAGGCGCTGAGATATAAGCCTTAATGGCATCTGGGGTATTCGGCGTGTTTGAAAGGCCACGTTTTTCGGCTTCCTCTTTCCACTCATCGCCATAGCTATTGCCCTCAAAACGAATAGCTTTAGAGCTTTTTATATATATTTTAGTGATTTTAAAAACAGCATCTTCGGCCTTTATTCCCTTTTCCATCAGCTGTTGGACATCTTCGTAGAATTGATTCAACTGATCGGCCACTATGGTATTGAGAATGAACATCGGCTTTGCAGCGTTGTCATGCGAACCAACAGCCCTGAATTCAAATTTATTACCAGTAAAAGCAAAGGGGCTTGTACGATTACGGTCTGTGTTATCTAACAGAATCTCAGGGATTTTGGGGATGTTATTTAAAGCGCCTTTTGATTTTCCGTTATTGATGCTTTCCAGTGAAGGCATGTTTTCAATTTCGTCAAGTGTTCGGGTAAGCTGCTCACCTATAAAAGCAGAAATAATAGCTGGAGGAGCTTCGTGCGCACCCAGCCTCAGGTCGTTTCCGGCTGATGCAACGCTTGCGCGCACAAGTGCTTCATGTGTATGCAATGCTTTCAGCACATTCACGAGCATTGCCACAAAACGAAGATTTTCGAGTGCTGTCTTTCCGGGTGTCAACAGGTTAACCCCGGTATTGGTTGCCAGCGACCAGTTGTTGTGTTTCCCACTTCCGTTTACAAGGGCATAAGGTTTTTCGTGCAGCAAAACTTTAAAGTAGTGCTTGCGCGAAACCGTGTCTAACAGGTGCATTAACAGCTGGTTATGATCTACTGCAACATTCACTTCTTCATAAACCGGAGCGCACTCAAATTGACTGGGTGCCACTTCGTTATGCCTTGTTTTTAGCGGTATTCCCAATTTATGCGATTCTATTTCAAGATCACGCATAAAAGCCCTTGCACGGCTGTGGATAGTTCCAAAATAATGATCGCTAAGTTGCTGATCTTTAGCTGATGCGTGTCCGAAAACTGTTTTGCCGGCCAATACCAAATCAGGGCGTGCAGCAAAAAGAGCAGAGTCAACCAAAAAATATTCCTGCTCCCAGCCTAAGGTCGGGTAAACCTTGGTAATTGCTTTGTCGAACAACTGGCAAACCTTAACGCTTGCCATATCAATCGCGTCATTAGAGCGCAATAGTGGCGTTTTGTAGTCGAGGGATTCACCTGTATAAGACACAAAAATTGTAGGAATGCAAAGCGTGCTTTCCATGATAAAAGCCGGCGAGCTCGGATCCCAGGCCGTGTAGCCGCGTGCTTCAAAAGTATTGCGTATGCCTCCGCTTGGAAATGAGGATGCATCAGGTTCTTGCTGGATCAGCTCGTTACTTTGAAATTCTTCCAGGGCTTTTCCGCCCTCAACAGGATTAATAAAAGCATCGTGTTTTTCGGCAGTGGAGCCGGTGAGCGGGTGAAACCAATGAGTGTAGTGAGTCGCTCCCTTTTGCATTGCCCAGGATTTCATGGCCGAGGCAACCTGGTCGGCTACCTTTCGTTCAATTTTCGTTCCTTTATCTATCGCCATCTCAACGCTTTTAAAGGCTTCCTTGGTAAGGTATTCGCGCATAACGGCCTGGTTAAAAACCATAGAACCAAAGTAATCGGAGATTTTGTTTGACGGATATTCGACCGGAATTACCTGGCGGTCAAAGGTTTCTGATAGGGCTGTAAATCTGAAATTTTCCATTTTATTTATTATAAGTTGGTTGTGTTAAAGGCTGGTTTGAATTAGCGATCGTTTTCTGATTGACCACAATCCAATATAAGTGAGCAAACCATTCAATATAAGTAACTCAAAACCAAAGTTATATCCATTGAATAGTAAATTGCTGTTTGTATCTATAAAATAAGTTGCAACAGGAGCCGCCAAGGCTATCAACGGCACGAAGCGGTCTTTAATTTCATTTTTGGTAAATAAACCAAAAGCAAACAAACCGAGCAGCGGACCATAAGTGTATCCTGCGATCGTAAATAAGCGTGAAATAACCGCCTGATTATTGATTTCGCGAAAAACCACAATGATAATCAGGATGACAGTAGTAACGCCAAAATGTATCAGGTGACGCTGCAAATTAGATTGTTTCAGACCACTATTTTGTTTCTTTTCTATTCCTAAAAAATCAATACTAACTGAGGTAGAGAGTGCAGTTATGGCACTGTCGGCACTGGAATAGGCTGCCGCGATAAGTCCGATAAAAAATACCATTCCGGCAGCCAGACCAAAGTGGTTGATGGCCAACTCGGGAAAGAGGTTATCTGTAAGCGCGGGAATAGCAACACCAAAATGGTTGGCGTAAACAAATAAAGTCGCGCCCAAAAAAAGAAACAACAGGTTGGCCGGCACAAGCATCAGACCGAGGCTTGTCATGTTCTTTTGAGCATCTTTTATATTGCGGCAACTCAGGTTTTTTTGCATCATATCCTGATCTAGGCCGGTCATCACAATGGTGATAAACATGCCGCTAAAAAACTGTTTAAGGTAAAACCTATCGTGCCTCCAGTCAGCGATAATAATTTTTGAATAGCCTTCCTTCTTCACCACGCCAATCATTTCTGACAGGTTGAGGTCCATTTTGTTAAGGACAATTATCAGCGTTACAACCAATGAGATAAGCATAAAGGTGGTTTGCAGCATATCAGTCCAAACGATGGTTTTTATACCGCCTTTATACGAATAAAGCGTGATGAGCAGCATAAAAAGAGCGACAGTAACCCAAAACGGAATATGGTAATGGTCAAAGATAAAAAGTTGTAAAACGTTGACTACCAAAAACATCCTGAAAGACGCGCCTATCAGTCTGGAAACAATAAAATAAAAGGAACCGGTTTTATAAGAAAAAAATCCAAACCGGCGATCTAAGTAGGTATATATTGAAGTGAGATTGAGGCGGTAATAAAGTGGAAGCAAAACCAGCGAAATCACGGCATAGCCAAACAAATAGCCAAACACCACCATCATATACGAAAACTGAGAACTGCCCACCCAGCCGGGAATTGAGATAAAAGTTACACCTGAAAGCGAGGCGCCAACCATACCGTAAGCCACTACAGGCCAGGGCGATTGTTTGTTGCCAAGGTAATAACTATCACTGTTTGCATTGCGCGATGTGATAAAAGAAATCACCAAAAGCAAGGCAGTATAAGCTAAAAAAATCGCGAGTATCAGTTCGGGACGCATCAGCCAACAGTTATTTTTTGAATAAATAGTGCAAAATCCAATAAGCTATTAAACTGCATATCAGGTACTAAGCTACATTTTTCATCTCCGATGAGGATAGTCTTCATACCGGCATTTTTTCCAAACTGAATATCCGATTCGGTATCACCAAGCATGATAGATTTTTCAAAGTCAATCTCCGGAAATGCCTGCTGCGCCAGTTTAGCCATAGCAATAGCAGGTTTTCTGCAATTGTCTTTGTCAGATTTTAAATCAGTACAACAAAAAACAGCGTCAATTCTGCCGTTTTGCTTTTTTACTTCCTGTTGCATCCATTGGTGGATTTCGTCGAGGACAATTTTCGTCATCAGCTCCTTCCCTACTCCCTGTTGGTTTGTAATCACTACTATTCGAGAAAAAAGTTTGTTGAAAATATCTAAAGCCTCGAAAACTCCCGGAAGAAACTCAAAGTCCTCAATGCGCTTCACGTAATCATTAAACGGCCTTTTATTGATCACGCCGTCGCGATCCAGAAATAAACTCCAGTCGCCGGCAAAGATATTTTTAGGGAAAATCGTCATTATTTTTGAGGAAAAATACGTTTTTCAATAAATTCACAAAGGATGTGGCCGAGCAAGATGTGCGATTCCTGAATACGCGGTGTATCGGTTGAAGGAATGTCGAGCAGCACATCTGAAAATTCTTTAAGCTTTCCACCACCTTTACCCGTGAACGCAATGGTTGTCATACCCAGCTCTTTAGCTTTTTTAAAAGCTTCAAGCACGTTTGCCGAATTGCCGGAAGTACTCAAGCCAATCAGCACATCCGATTTTTTGCCGGCTGCTTCAACCATGCGACTATATATTTGATTGTAGCTGTAATCATTGGCCACCGCCGTGAGGTAGCTGGTATTTACGTGCAAAGCCTCAGCATAAAGCGGCGGACGATCGTAATAATACCTGCCCGATAGTTCAGCAGCCAGGTGTTGGGCATCAGCAGCGCTGCCTCCATTTCCACAAAATAAAATCTTGCCACCTTGTTGCAAACAACTCACGCACTGGCCAATAGCCAACTCAAGTTGCTGTAAAAGCAGTGGTTCCTGAAGAATTTGCTGCTTGGTAAGAATGGAGGCTTGAATAATTTGCGGGATGGTCATGCTGATAATTTTGTGCAAAAATAACATTTTTAAAATGGCAGCCACCAGCCGTAAGCAGCGTATAATGTAAAAAAATCACTAAAAAGCATAATTCCATTCCTTAGATTTTCCTATTTTTGAGCCAATGGAAATGAAAAAAAGATTTTTAAACCGATTGCGGGATTTTACGCAGTTCTTTGTTTAGATGCAGCGATAACATAGCTGTTTTCACATTTTGTGCAGCAAAAACAAGCTTTTCAGGTGCAGAAATAAGGTTAAAGTTGCTGATGCATTTGAATTTCTTGATTGCTTTTTGCTACTAAAGTGTTAATAAACATAAGTTAAATCACTATAAACAAATAGTATAGAATATTTTTTTATTTTTTATGATTTTTATTTTCGTAATGGTCTATTTCTTTTTAAAAAATAATATGTTTGCAAACTAAAAAAGGTAATTTTATCTCTTTTAATTAGCTACAAATAATTTTAACCAAATTTCTAATCTGAGAAAATATGAAATTTTATGATGTGGATGCCAGGTTTACTTTCGGTAAGTATGAAGGCCTAAGTCTGGCGGAAGTATTCGCTAAAGACCCTAAGTACATTGATTTTTGCAGTAATAATATCGATGAATTTTATGTATCGAAAGCTGTGTTAAAGGAATTAAAAGCCGGGAATTTTATGAAAGCCACGGAAGATCAAGAGGATGACGATCAGTTTTCTGACGAAGATTTGAATACTTCATCAGAAGATGATGATGAAATGGAGGAAGATTTCGACTGGGAAGATGACATTGAGCTTATTGACGATAGCTTTGATGACGATTTTGAATTGGGCTATGAAGACGAGGAAGATGACGACGATCTTTAGAAGTTTTATGAATCAAAAAAAACCGACTTTTTTATTAATTGTCGGTTTTTTTTGCCTTTGAACTCTTTTATATCAGCTCTGAAATACTTTTTGCATAGTTGTCCCAACTCATTTCGGCAGAAGTTTTACGAATGTTCTCACGCAACACAGGTTTCTTGATGGCTTTTTCCATCACCTCAACCATCGAATCAATGTTATTGTAAGCCAGATAGCCGTTAAAACCTTCCTTTACAGTATCAGGGAAATGGCCTACACTGGTTGCCAGCATAGGCATCTGGAAGTTATAGCCAATCGACTCAACCCCCGAAGGTGTCGCCGTAAGGTAAAACAAGATCAGGTTATCGCTCACCTGAAAATAGCGGTGAACATCCTCGTTTGGCACAAATTCGTTTACCACAACTACTTTATCCTGAATACCATAACTCTCAATTAAATCCAGCGGACGATAATCGCCTTCATCATCTTGCTTTTTCAGAAACAGCTTTTTGGCGGTTCCAAATAACTGCTTTTTAAGTCTTGTTGACCATTTTGTTTGATCAAGCGTTTGCCAAAATGACTCACCCACAATCAACAAACTCACATCATCGCGCCGGGAAGCCAGCTTTGCGAAAGCCTCAATGGCCTGATGCAAACCTTTGTATTTCCGGATAAAACCAAAAAACAGAAATACGTGTTTATTCAATCCCAGTTTGGCTTTTTCGGCTTCAACATCAAAATCCGGATCGGGCTTAAACATATCATAAACAGGATGATAAAGCTTAAGGACGGCTTTACTTTTAAGCGGAACATTGTCAAATTTCGTCCCGACAATAAAATCTTGTTTTGGGAACAAAACTTTTAGCTCATCCGCCGTTTGCCTGGCGTGAACCACATAAGCCCAGGCTTTGCGGATGCCATAAGCCGTGAGTCTGTTATCGAGTGCGCTGCCTTCTTTTTGAATCACAAAATGCAGGTCGAAAACCACTTTTACGCCAGCCTTTTTCAGCCGACTAGCTATAAAACCCAGTGGAATACCCTGAATAGCAATGGCCCACTGGAAAATCACCAGATCAGCACCTAATTTTTTGATTAGCTTCACAGTGCTCAACCACGAAAACGGATTGTTATAATTAGTGATATAATGCAAGCCGATATGGGTGCCTTCCAGTTGATCGGCCTTGCTTTTCCGATCGATAAAATCACGTGGAATGATGGCCGGATATTGCTGCGTCCAGGAAACGATGTCCACTTTGGTGTTTTCCTGTTTGTCAAAAGCTTTGGCTAGAGAGGTGTTGTAATTGGCTATACCGCCCTTGAACTGTGGCCCTGGGCCAAAACATACGATCTTCTTCATGTCGTTAATTAGGTTTCAGGCTGCAAAGTTAGCCCTTTCGGCAGCCAAAAAAAATACTTTAAACCTTATAAAGCTTGATAAAAAACCTAAGTTAGGCCGAGATGCCGCACAGTTGAAACAGCACCCGAGCTCCCACATTGCCATCCCAGTCGTCGGTGCCGGGCGAAACTTCGCACAGGTCAAAACCGATAATTTCTTTACCTGATTCTTTGATCATATTGAGTAAATAAATCATTTCTTCATACTGTAAGCCGCCCGGGACAGGCGTTCCGGTGTTTGGACAAAGCGTTGGATCGAGGCCGTCGATATCGATGGAGATATACACTTTTGGCGGCAGATGCGACACCATTTGCTGCACCTGCTCAGCCCAGCTCCTGCCCTCGTATTGTTGTTTGCGCACTTCACGGTCAAAATAGACGCTGATGCGTTCTTGCTTGAGCTTGGCAAAGGCGGCTTCCTCGTGGCAATAATCGCGAATGCCCACCTGAACTAGCTTTTTCACGTTGTTGAAGCGCGTTATCACATTATAAAATATAGAGGCATGCGAATATTCAAAGCCTTCATACGCTTCCCTCAAGTCGAGGTGCGCATCGATGACAACCACTCCATAATCCACTTTTTGGTCGGCCAGGTATTCATGATAGGTCAAGGGTATGCTGTGATCGCCACCAAGAAGTCCAACCACTTTTCCGCGTGATTTCCAGTGGGAGATACGCGTTTTTAGCCAGGTGTTTTTTTGTATGGTAGCCGCTTCAATTTCTTCATACAGCGGTTTGAAACGTGCGGGGTTTGATTCTAGTTCGCCTGTTTCGGCAGCGCGCATAATTCGCTCTGAAACAGGAATTAAGTTGTCGTGAAGCTCTCGTAAGTCAGCCGGGAACCTATCCATCCAGATGCCTTTTTTCCAGAGATTGGGATAATCGTGGTGGTGCAAATCGACCTGCATCGAAGCTTCTTTGATAGCTTCGGGGCCGTCGGCAGTGCCTTTTCCATAGCTGGTAGTGAGTTCCCACTCAACGGGAATGATGATGATTTTTGACTGTTCGGCATCGAAAGGTAGGCCGAAAATGCCGGCGTTTTCCGCGGCAGCAGCGTTGGGATTAAAAGTGGATATTGACATAAATATTTTTTGTTTTCTGTGAATTTTTTGAAGAAGTTTGATTTAAAAATTGATAATCATCTGCTAAAGAACAAGTTGACAATTAATCAAAATTAAAATCCTTATAAATAACCCTCATAAAGTTTGTCGGCAATGTCTTTACGTGCTTTGCTGTCTTCTTCAATCAGCATCAATTTTTGATAGATATTTTCCAATTGATCAGCCTGAAGAATCACGTCCCAGTCGGCAGATTTCGCATCCATCGCCCTGAGTTTTTGCAGATGCTGAATCAAGCTTTTATCGGTGGAATCAATGATCCAGCTAATCAATTCAAGTTTCTCTTTTTGGATATTCATGGGTGAAATATTTACAACAAAAATACAAATAATTGCGGCTTGGGGTGTGCTACTAATTTAACGATGTACAAGTGACTAAAACCAGCATGCATTACAGAAAAAATACTTGATCTCTTTACTTTGAATTTATACCAATAAATATATTTTTTAAAAATATAAATCATTAATTATTAATGCCTTAAGTCAAATAAATTGATTATAGCATCAAAGTGATTGCATTGCCATAGCCGCCTTTTCACTACTTTTGTCCTTAAAATCTTTGCTTTTGGATCTTTTTTCAAGCCTCTACCCTTTTGTGTTTTGTAGCCTTGCCAGCGGAAGCAGCGGCAACAGTTATTTTGTTGGCAGCGGCGATGAAGGCGTTTTGATTGATGCCGGCATAAGTGCCCGCAGGATCGTGAAGTCGCTGGCCGAAAATGGCATCAGCATGGCGCAGATCAAAGCTATTTTGATTACACACGATCACAGCGATCACATCAAAGGACTACCAGTTTTGGCCAATAAATTCCGGCTTCCGGTCTTGGCCACCGCCGAATGTTTGGGTGGTATCGCAAGTCATTACCTGGCTAAAGAAGTAGATCAGGAACTGTTTCAGGCCATCCGGCCAAAACAAAAAATCGTCCTGGCAGGACTGGAAATCAACGCTTTCAAAGTTTCTCACGACGGTTCTGGAAATGTGGGTTATCATTTGCGAAACAACCAAACAAGTCTCACGCTGGCCACTGATTTGGGGTTTTTGGATGAAGAAGCGATCTTTTACCTCAAAAAGGCCAGCGCGATCATTTTGGAATCAAATTATGATGACGAAATGCTCGAAAATGGCAGCTATCCCCATCATTTAAAGCAACGAATTCGCAGCAATACCGGCCATTTGAGCAATGCCGATACCGCCAACTTTCTAAGAAACCATTTTCATCAGGGCATAAAAAATGTGTTTTTGTGTCATTTAAGTCAGCACAACAATTTGCCTGAGCTGGCACATTCCAGTGCCCTGAAAGCCCTAAATGGAAACGGTCACAAGCTGCCTGAGCTTATCCATGTGCTTCCGCGCAGCAAAGCCACTACCCTATTTCACCTCTGAGATTTTTCAATTTTCTGTTAATTTTATTGCCTCCTCTTGTCAAAAAACTTATTTTTGTAGGGATAAGACTTTACGAACCAAAACCTTCTACAGATGAAAAAGTTTTTTACTTTTCTCACGCTATTTGTTGCAATCGCTTTTACGCCCGCCAGAGCCGATTGGACAATCGTAGCCAGTTATGAAATTCCGGGCAAAACTTCGGGTCTTGCCACCGATGGCAATCTAATCTATTTTGGGATTTACGGTGCCAACGGCAGCAATGTTTATTCCTTTGATCCTGCTACGGGCAATGCCGAATTGTTGTTCACAAATCCTGAAATTGGCGACACTTATGGCATGACCTACGAAGGCAGCAGCCTCTGGATTATCGACCGCGAAAACAGCAGCACGGCTTATGCTTTGGAGCTGAGCCTCAGCGGCGAAGTGCTTTCGCAAATTGATCTGGCTGACACCTATATGTCGGGAATCGCTGCAAAATCCGGCGGTTTCTGGGTTTCAACTTATTATCCCGATCCCGGAACAGTTTATGAAATTGACGAAAGCGGCAATGTGCTGTCGCAATTTACGCCACCAAACGACCAGATTTGGGATATTTGCACAGAAGGCGATGCACTCTGGATGGCAGATTACAACGCCAATATGCTTTACAAAACCACTACGGATGGTACGCTGCTACAAAGCGAATCCTGTGAAAACATCAAGCCGTCGGGCATTGTTTTC
>Ga0265295_1007760_pt1 | contig 12203 bp, 12 predicted proteins | sample Munlansysbiofilm_FD_192503 | JGI IMG/M metagenome (GOLD analysis project Ga0265295, IMG submission 192503) | Leachate microbial communities from a municipal landfill in Southern Ontario, Canada - Methane capture system biofilm | ecosystem: Engineered > Solid waste > Landfill > Unclassified ... | reverse complement strand
GAACGTACGGTGCGTACCGAGTATGAACGTGGCAGCGTGCTCTTCGTCGTCGCGCATCAGGATGATGTGGAGTCGTTCGCCGTTGCAATCCGGTATAGGGCGGCGTGTGACCGTATGCGTGCGATCAGCGTCGATGACCTCGAGCGTCTGGTGGTGCTGTCGCTGAAGGGGAACGTCGGACATAGTGAGGCTGCAGCTGTCCTATCCCCGATAGCGGGGATCGATGCGGGCGCCCTTGTGGGCCTCGTCGCACGTGCGTGTGACGATGGCGGGGAGTGATCCATGCCCCGCGTGTATCTGGACTATGCCGCCACGACACCCGTGGATCCTTTGGTGGCCGATGCGATGAACGAAGCGCTGCGCGCGTATCCGGGTAATCCGAGTTCGCTGTACGCCGAAGGGCGCGAGGCTCGGCGTGAGCTTGAGCGGGCCCGTGGTGAGGTCGCACGGCGTATCGGAGCGCACCCCGGTGAGATCGTCTTCTGTGGTTCGGGCACCGAGTCCGACGCATCCGCTGTGCTCGGTATAGCGCGTCGTGCGGCACAGGGTGGCCGTGACAAGCATATCGTGGTGAGCGCATTCGAGCACCACGCTGTGCTCGAGGCGGCAGACACGCTCGAGAGTGAGGGGTTCGAGGTCGATCGCGTTGCCCCGGACAGAGATGGCAGGATCGATCCGGACGCGGTGGGCCGGGCGCTTCACGACCGCACGGCGCTTGTCTCGGTGATGCATGTCAACAACGAGATCGGCACCGTTCAGGATATCGCCGCGATTGCCGCGATAGCGCATGCATCTGGCGCATACATGCATACCGATGCTGCGCAGTCAATCGGCAAACTGGATATCGACGTGAACATGCTTGGCGTGGATGCGCTATCAGCGGCAGGGCACAAGATCTATGCGCCCAAAGGCACGGGGATCCTGTACCTGCGTCAGAACACGCCCTTCGAGCCGCTCCTTCGCGGAGGTGGGCAGGAGTCGGGTCGCAGAAGCGGCACGGAGAGTGTCGCAGGTGCGGTGGCGTTGGCCTTTGCGCTTCAGCTCATGGACGAAGAGCGGCCGGATGGCATGGTACGCCTGGGTACGCTCCGGGACACGATAGAGCGCGGGTTCGTCGGTGCTGCGGCGCCGGTGGTCGTGCACGGTGCCGGAGCACCGCGTCTGCCGCATCTCAGCAACATCGGTGTACCCGGCTGTGATGGCGATACACTGCTGTTGCATCTCGACGAGGCCGGGTTCTCGGTCTCGGCAGGCAGCGCGTGTTCTTCGGGCAGCACGCAGGTTAGTCACGTACTGCGTGCGATCCACGCGGGCGGAGACTCAGAAGAGGCGTCGCTCAGGGTGACCGTCGGGCGGTGGACGACCGCCGAAGACGTCGAGCGGTTCGTGGAGGTCGCCGTCCGCACGATCGCACGTCTACGCAGTCGGTGAGCCGGGTGCAGGTCTGGGCTGCGATCTCAGGAGGCGTGGACTCGGCACTTGCTGCAGCTCTGGCCGCAGACGCGGGAGCCGAGGTCGTCGGGGTCACGCTCGATCTCGGGCTTGGCGATGACGTGCTGGGTGCAGCTGCTGCGGTGGCGACCTCGCTTGGTATAGAGCACCGTGTGGTCGATGCTCGGGTGGCGTTCGAGGAGTGGGTGATCGAGCCTTTCGTCCGCGCGTACGCTGGAGGCAGGACACCGAACCCTTGCGTGGCCTGCAATGAACACATCAAGCTCGGCATGCTTGCCGAGGCTGCCCGGACAGCAGGTGCAGAGCGTTTGGTGACGGGCCACTATGCACGGATCATGGACACATCTCGGGGGCCACGCATCGCGCGTGCGGTCGATCTTGTGAAGGATCAGTCGTACTTTTTGTACCGGGTCGATCCAGATTTGGTTCGATATATCGACTTTCCGCTCGGTCGGCTCACCAAAGCCGAGGTGAGGTTGCTTGCTGTAGCGCGTGGCATCCCGGTAGCCGAACATCCGGACAGCCAGGATGTGTGCTTTCTGGCGGGGATGAATTCCGGTGCATACGTCTGCTCCCGGATGCCAGGGGCATGCGTTCCGGGTCCGATCCTGGATGTTGGCGGCCGGGAGATCGGCGAGCACCGGGGTCTATGCCACTATACCGTCGGCCAGCGCAAGGGACTACCGGGTGGACAGGGGCCATACTTCGTGACCGCGCTGGACCCGGAGCGCAACGCGGTGATCGCCGGCACCCGTGCGGAGTGCGAAGTCGCCCGCGTCGTCGCCCGGGACGTGGTGTGGAGTGGAGCGGACATACAAGAGGTCGCCGTCTGTGTTCGGGCACGCAGCACGGTGGTCTCCGCGGCAGTGGTACGCTCGGACGAACGTCTCGAGATCACGCTCGAGCACCCGGTCTGTGCGGCGCCCGGTCAGTCGGTCGTGTGCTACAAAGGAGATGTCCTCGTTGGTGGCGGGACGATCGTAAGGGAGTACATGGGATGATCGACTGTCACGTACACACATGGCGCTGTCGGCACGCCGTTGGAACACCCGAAGAGTATGTCCGCGCGGGAGCAGAACGGGGAGTCTCGGTCCTGACATTCACCGAGCATCTGCCGCTGTCGCCGGCACTCGCAGCCAGGGTTCCCGGGGCGGACGGTTACGCTATGCCAGAAGCCGAACTCTCGACCTACATGGCCGAGGTTGCCGAGGCGGCGGTGCTCGGAGAGTCACTCGGCGTCGAGGTGTTGTGTGGTATCGAGATCGATGCCGTTGCGGTGGCACGACCGTACGCGTTCGAGATGCTCGATATGTACGACTTCGATGTCACGCTCGGGTCGATCCACTTCATCGACGACTGGGCGTTTGACGACCCTGCGCGGCGCGATGGCTACGACCGGTGGGACCCTGATGAGCTATGGGAGCGGTACTTTGCCGATGTGGCGGATGCGGCGCGCTCGGGGGTCGCGGACGTCATGGCACACGTGGACCTGGTGAAGAAGTTCGGGGTGAGGCCACAGAAAGCCACAGACGGCATGTTCCTTGACGTCGCGACCGCACTCGCCGCAGTCGGGGTCGCAGTGGAGGTCAACACCGCGGGACTCCGTAAGCCATGCGCGGAGATCTATCCCGGTGCTGCGTTACTGCGCGCGTTTCAGGAGGCGGGCGTGCCGATAACGGTGGGCTCGGATGCGCATGCGCCTGACGAGGTGGGCGCCGGGGCCGAGGAGGCTAAGGCGGCGCTCGTAGAGGCGGGCTACCGCTCTGTCGTGGTGTTCCGAGGACGGAAGATGCAGGAGGTGGGTGTGGATGACCTCTAGGAGCCGGATCACCGTGCGCGATATCGTCGGCGCACTTGAGGGCGAATTCCCAACGCAGTACGCGGAGGAGTGGGACCGGGTCGGGCTCATCGTGGGTGGGCCCGCCTTGGCAGTGACAGGAGTGCTCGTGACGCTCGATGCGACTGCCGAGGCGGTCGATCGTGCGCATGACGCGGGAGCGAACCTCGTCATTACCCACCATCCGCCGTTCCTGGAGATGCCGGATCGCATCGAGTCTGGACCGGGTCCGGCTGGGACACTGACGTGTGCGCTTGAGCGGAGTGTCGCGGTGGCGAGTTTCCATACTAGTCTGGACCGCGCTCCCGCTGGAGCCGACGCGCTGTGCCACGCGCTCGGACTACCTATCATCGAGCCGCTTGAGCGGAGTTCCGAGAAGGTGGCGGTCGTGGTGACGTATGCTCCAGAAGCCGCGGTCGGCTCGGTGCGTGCGGCCATGAGCGCAGCCGGGGCCGGCAGGGTCGGCGCCTATGAAGAGTGCGTGTTCGAGAGTCCGGGTACCGGGCGCTTCGTCCCGCGTGCCGGAGCGGATCCTGTGGTCGATGACCACGGGACGGGCGTCTCCGAGGTCCGTATCGAGATGGTGGCGTCCCGCGCGGCTGTCCCAGGCGTCCTCGATGCGGCGCGTAGTGCGCATCCCTACGAGGAACCCGTCGTGGTCGCTATCGAGGCACTGCGCGCGCGGGGGACGGCGCGCCTGGGCCGTCTGTGCTCGTTCGATGGAGGCGACGTCGGTGCGCTCGCCCGTCAGGTGGGTGATCGGCTCGACGTTCGCCCGCGCATCTGGGGGGAGCTTACCGGCCCCGCTTCGCGGATCGCGGTGGCCGGTGGCGCTGCTGGATCGCTCATCGGCGATGCTCTTGCGACGGCCGAGGTTCTGGTGGCGGGGGAGGTGCGCTATCATGACGCCCTGGACGCCGTGGCGCGTGGGCTTGCGATCATCGAGGTCGGCCACGATGCGTCTGAGTGGCCCCTTGTGGCTGTGCTTGCTGAGACGGTCCGGCGGTATGCCGGTCCGGATGTGCCCGTGATCGCTGAGACGCCGCGCCTCGCGTGGCAGACACTGGAGGATGCGCATGACCGAAGGTGAGATGCTCATCGCGTTGATGGAGCAGGACCGCGCGCTCGATCGAGCCAGCAAGGCACTCGATGAACTCCCCGAGAAGCAGGAGATCCTGAAGCTGCGTCGTCGGTTGAAGGAGATCGAAGGTGTGGCCGAGAAGGCCCGCGCATACCTCAGGACCGCCAATTCCATGGTGTCGCGTGCAGCCGATGAGGTCTCCTCGGTGGACATGAAGATAGAGTCTGAGCAGGCCAAGGTGCTTTCGGGTGCGGTCACCGACGCCAAGGAGCTTCGTAACCTCACGCGCGAGATCGATGCGCTTGTCCGTCGGAAGGACGCTCTCGAGCGGGACCAGCTGGCACTGATGGAGAAGAGCGAGGCCGGCGAAGCCCAGGAGGCGCGGGTCGAGGCGACGCTCAAGGCGGGTCACGCGAAGGAAGCGGAGCTTATAGCCGCGTTCAAGACGCACGGTGGTCAGATGCAGACGGAGATCGCGCACCTGAAGGCAGGACGTGATGCGATCACGGCGAAGCTCGATGGGCAGTTGCTCGCGCGTTATGAAGCACTCAAAGAGTCGAAGCGTGGTGTGGCAGTCGGTATCTTGCAGGGTGCGCTGTGCAGCGCGTGTCGCACGGAGATACCGAGTGGGCAACGTCAGAAGCTGAACGCCGGTCCCGAAGTCGGTGAGTGTCCCAACTGCAAACGCATGATCGTGGTGCGTAGGGATGAGTCATGAGCGATGTCTGGACGGTCAACAGTGACGGTGGCTCACGGGGAAATCCGGGTCCCGGTGGCGTAGGTATCGTCGTGCGCGACCCTTCGGGCGAGATCGTGGCGCGAGGCGGGAGCTATCTCGGCAAGGTGACCAACAACATCGCGGAGTACGAAGGGCTTTTGTGGGGCATGCGCGCTGCGCGCGCGTTGGGTGCGAACGAGGTGCGGTTGCGTGCAGACAGTGAGCTCGTGGTCAAGCAGATGCGTGGCGAGTACCGGGTGAAGAACGAAGGGCTGAAGCCGCTCTTCGTGCAGGGACAGGCGCTCGCACGCACGTTCGACTCGGTGGTCTTCGAGCACGTCCGACGTGAGGCGAACGCGGAGGCCGATGCGCTCGCAAACGAGGCGATGGACGCGCGAACGGACGTCGGCGATGCGCCGGAGGCGCCCGGTGCCTGCGCGGTCACACTGTTCGATCGGGGGGTCTAGCCATGTACGATCTGATGATCCGCGGCCACTTCGATGCGGCTCATGCGCTGCATGGCTACCCGGGTGAGTGCTGCAATCTCCATGGCCACACGTGGGATATAGAAGTCGTGGTACGAGGTTCTGAGCTCGATGAGGTTGGTATCGTGTACGACTTCAAGACACTGAAGGCCGATCTCGCGGGAGTGCTCGAGCCGCTCGATCATGCATACCTGAACGATGTGCCTCCGTTCGATCGCATGAACCCGACTGCAGAGAACTTGTCGCGGTACATCTACGAGATGCTCGCAGAGACGGTGGGGGAGGCCGTGACGGTGCTGGAGGTCGCGGTGTGGGAGTCGCCGGTCGCCAAGATCACATACCGGCCTGAGTCGTGAGACAAAGGTGTCCCGAGAAACCCGGCCAGCGTCATCCGTAGTCCCCAGTTTTCCGTTTCTTGCCATCTGGAGCCTGCCCGGCATGGTCCTGCTTGCGCTAGACCCACCTTTGAGATCTCCGTCAGGCAGCTACTGGTACGCTGGCTTTCCGGTTCTGCTCGGCCCGACCTCTCGGGACACGCACTACTGTACGGTTCGCAGTACCGAGAATCAACCCTTTACCCCGATGAGTTCGTAGAAGCCGATGAACGGGATTATTTCGTCTCCGGGCGCGATGTATAGGGTGATCAACGGCTCTGAGGGATCGAGCTCACGTCTGGGCGGCATGGAGTGTTTGTCGTTGCGTGAGTGGTAGCGCCGGGGTGCATTAGCCTTTATTAACGCAAGGCGTACGTGTATACTCACGCGAAGCAGATGAGCCGTTCCGACCATGAGGTGACAGCATGCCGAGTGCGACTCTTGAGGAGTATCTGGAGACCGTCTACAAGCTGGCCGAGCGTGGCGAGGTCCGGCCCGGTCAGATAGCCGAGGCCATGGGCGTCTCCGCTCCGACGGTCACAGCCACACTCGGTCGTCTGAAAGCTCACGGGCTGATCAGTCGGTCGGGCGATGGTGGCGTGGAACTCACGCTGAGCGGTCGTCAGGGAGCTCTCGATATCATTCGCCGACACCGCCTCGCGGAGCGTTTCCTCGTCGATGTGCTCGGTCTGCCCTGGGATGAAGTGCACGAGGAGGCGTGTGAGCTCGAGCATGCGCTCTCTCCCAAGGTGCAGGAAGCACTCGAGAGGTTCATGGACAACCCTCAGGTCTGTCCGCACGGTCACCCGATCCCCAGTGCGGACGGCGCTATCGCCGTACAGCAGGGTAGCCCTCTATGCCTGAGTGGTGTGGGTGACGAGGTGGACATCGTTCGTATCGAAGACGAGGACGGAGAGTTGCTGTCGTATCTCTCCTCGCTCGGGATGTTCCCGGGGACGTCGGTACGTGTCTGCGATATCGCGCCTTTCAAGGGGCCGTTGATGATCGAGATAGGGGACGCACGCTACGCCCTCGGACGCGAGGTGGCCGAGAAGATCGTGGTCACCGGAACCAGGGGTCGCCGTACACGGGGTGGTCGCGGAGTGCGCCGATGAGCGCTGGGTGTCACGGTGACCGCGAGCGGTTCACTGCTCGTCCTGACGCTGAGGTCGTGATCGCACTCGCGGGTAACCCGAACGTCGGCAAGTCGAGTCTTTTCAATGCGCTCACAGGTCTTGGCGTGCAGACCGCGCACTACCCGGGTACGACGCGGGAGGTCCACACCGGTGTCGCGCGCGCGGGCGATCACACAGTCGGTGTCATCGACCTACCGGGAAGCTATGGGTTCACGGGGATCGCGGAAGAGGACGTCGTCTCTCTCCGTGCGATCGAAGACCTCGAACCCGATGTCGTCGTGGTGGTCGTCGATCCGGCGACGCTCGGTCGGACTCTGTATCTTGCACTCGAAGCTATCGACCTGGGATATCGGGTCGTCATCGCGGTGAATCTCATAGATGAGGCGCGTCGCTCAGGACTGGAGGTCGACGAGCGAGCGCTTGCTGTGGCGCTCGGCATCCCGGTGGTCGCCACGGTCGCGACGCAGGGTATCGGCGTGAGTGATGTCGTTGAAGCGTGTTTTCGGACTGCCGGGAAGCCTGCACCCAAGCCGCCTGGCTACGGGCCGGACTTCGAGGCGCTACTCGACCCGCTGGTTTCGGTGTGTGTGGCCAACCCATGCGTGTCACAGGGCAGGAGCCCGCGGGGAGGGGCACTCGAGCTGTTGAGTGCGCCGGGAGCGGAGGCCGAGAGCCGTCCGGTCGAGGTCGACGCAGTGCTTCGCCAGGTACAGAGTTCCATGCGGTCACACTTCGGTGAGAGTGGGGCGACGCATCTGGCCCGGGAGCGTCACGGACTTGCGGGGTTGCTCGGCGAGGAGGCGGTACGGCGCCAGGAGCATCGGCGTTGGTTGCCACGGGATGCATGGTCGCTCACCACCTGGCCATGGACGGGTGTTCCGCTTGTAGTGGTGGTCGCTGCTTTGATCTTCGGCTTTCTCTTCTTCATCGGAGACATGCTCGCGAGCGGCTTCTCGGGACTGTGGGCCGCGTATGCCTCACCTGCGATCACCTCGGTCGTGACCTTGCTTGCAGGTGACGGTGTGCTCTCACGGGTACTGCTGTGGGGTTTTGACGCAGGTATCGAGGCGTCACTCTCGATCGGTCTGCCGTACATCCTCACGTTCTACTTCCTGCTGGGCTTACTTGAAGATACCGGGTATCTCAACTCGCTCGCGTTTCTCACCGACAGGCTCATGCACCGCTTCGGGCTGCACGGCCGGGCGATCGTGCCGATGGTGGCCTCGGCGGGCTGTAACGTACCCGCGCTCATCGCGGCAGGTCAGTTGCCGAGCAAGCGCGAGCGCGTCATCGCCTCCACACTCGTGCTTTTCGTGCCCTGTAGCGCACGGACCGCCGTGATCCTTGGCGCGGTCGGTCACTATCTCGGTTGGCAACCGACGCTACTCGTCCTGGGCATCCTGGTGGCCGTGTGGCTCGGGGTGGGGCTGAGCCTGCAGAAGATGGTCCCGGGTACATCGCGCGGACTTGTCATGGAGATGTTCGCGTTCAGACGCCCCTCGCTCAGACGTGTAGCGGGTAAGGCGTGGGAGCAGTTCAAGGAGTTCCTGTTCATCGCGACACCCATCGTGGTCGTCGGGAGCCTCGTTCTCGGCGGTCTCTACGAGACCGGCTGGCTCGTAAGACTCGGCGGTCCGTTCGAGCCGATCGTCGAGGGGTGGCTCGGGCTGCCTGCGATCGCGGGGTTGACGTTGCTTCTCGGTTTTCTACGCAAGGAGCTGTCGCTGCAGCTGTTGGTTGCGCTCGCGGTCGCGACGGCCGGATCCGTCGGTGCAGGACTCACCGATATCATGAGCGCCACCGATATCGTCGTGTTTGCGGTGGTGAACGCCATCATGTTGCCATGCATCTCGACGATGACCGTGTACTGGCGACGCAACGGCATGGTGACCACCGTGATCGCGCTTGCGGCGACCGTGGCGATCGCACTGGTGATCGGTGGAGTGCTCGCACGCGTGCTGCCACTCTTTGGGATGGGCGCCTAGGGGGCCGTGGTGTCTTCGTCGCGGGCCTCGGTCGTCATCGAGCCGAAGCGGTACGTCCAAGCACGTGTCAACTCGGCGCCAAAGAGTATGATCTGCGCGCTGTAGTTGAGCCAGACGAGGAACACCACCACAGAGCCTGCGGCACCAAAAGCCGTACCGATCGACGAGCTCGAGAGGTAGAGGCCTAGTAGCCAGCGCCCGAGGGTGAAGAGCCCAGCGGTCATGGCGGCGCCGATGGCGACGTCGCTCCAGCTAAGGCGCAGGCGGGGAAGTACGAGGTAGACGGCGGCAAAGAGTGCCCAGAGCACGACGAGCGAGATGAGTATATCGAGGGTTCGGACGACGTAGGCGGAGAGATCGACGCCGATCCACTCGGAAGTGATCGCGATCGCCACCGTATTGAGAGCGAGGGTCGCAACGAGCAGTACGCCGACGATGAGCACCATCAGGAATGCGCGGAGGTTGTGGATGGCCAGCCCGCGGAGTGCGAAGCGTACGCCGTCCCAGAACGAGTTGCTCACGGGGTGCTCGGGCGGTGTGTGCCAGATGCGGTCGAATGCGGTGCGCATGGCGCCGAAGAGACGCATGGCGCCGAAGAGCGCGACCACGACCGCGAGTGCGCTCAGGAGCGTCCCGGTCTTCGGTAGGGACGCCGATGCGAGAAGCTCCTCGACAACCGACGTACCGAGTTCGCCGGCAAACCGATCGGCGGCAGTGAGGAGTTCGGTGATGGCGGTCCGTGTGCTCACGAAGCGTCCCGCGATGGTCACCACGACGAGCAGGAGCGGTGCCACGGACAGCAGGGCGTAGTAGGAGAGGGCAGCGGCAATCTGAGGAGCGCCGTGATCGGCCCATCCCTTGGCGGCATCACTGAGAACGCTTTCAACAGCGCGTATGAAGCGCACTGCCGTCGCACGCAGCATCGACACACGATCACTCCGTCCGTGGTGCGGGGTGCCGGGATCACGCACACGCGGTGCGAGTCCCCGTAGCACAGTCTACCCGAGGCGTCCTGAAGGGTTACCGGAACCGATGTTCCGGAGGTGTCTTGTCCGGGGTGGCGATGTCAGAGACGTCTTGTATACCGAACATGTGTTCGATATACTGAGCACGCCGGGTGTGGACCCCTGAAGCTCCTTTCCACACCTGGCACCTCTCTCAAAGGACGTCTCCCATGGGCCGCAACCGTGCGATCAAACAGTACGAACCTCGAGTAACGGGGCAGTCGCTCGATCTGTTCACCGCAAGCGATACGCGCGCTCCGGTGATCCTGGAGCTCCTGAAAAGCCCATGGATCGTGCGGGGATCCGAGCTCGGTTGCGGTGTGTCGGGGTTTGCAGGTAAACGCCGAGAGCGTGGAATCGAGGTCGTCTGGGATGCGTCACGCGCTACGCCACGTTCGTTCGTGACCGGGGGACGGAAGTATGCGATCGACGCCGTGATCCAATCGTGGGCGGTCGAGCGTGCCTGGTGGGATCCGCGCAAGCGGCTGAGTCGCCGCTGCTATCGCGTGCTCGCGCGCGGCGGTCTTTACGACCTCGCATACGACCTCGTCGCGGACCGTTGGCTGCTCACCGGCATCGTCGATTAGAGCTGTCATGGCCGGATTCGTGCACCTGCACGTGCACTCTCACTTCAGCTTCATGGATGGTGTCGCATCACCAGACGTACTGCTCGAGCGCGCCGCGAGATACGGGATGGATGCGCTCGCGCTCACCGATCACCAGGGTCTCTACGGCGCGATCCGCTTCTATCGCGCTGCGCTCGAGGCAGGCATCAAACCGATCATCGGTACGGAGGTCGTGATCGAGGCGGCAGGACTCGCGGGTGTCGACGCTATCGAAGGCGATCTGCCGCCGGATGCACGGTTACCCCTTTCGGCCCCGGTGGGCTCCGGGCGAGCTGCGGGTGCGGGATTCCACCTGACGCTGCTCGCGAAGGACATCACCGGCTATCGCAGTCTTTGCAAGCTGCTGTCGCGTACACACGTGCGTACGGGGGATGAGCCATCCGTGGTCGCACTTGCAGAGCTCGAGCGGTGCTCCGAGGGCCTCATAGGGCTCTCAGGCTGTCCGTGTGGCGAGGCGGGGGCCGCAGTACTCGCGGGGCTCGGTGCACGTGGTGAGCGGGCGCTCAGGCGCCTTGCACGCTGTTTTGCACCGGGCGATTTCTACGTGGAGCTCATGCACCTCATGACTCCCGATAGCCCGCGGTATATCGCATCGCTCGTCTCGCTCGCGGAGCGGTGCGGACTGCCGGTGGTGGCTACCAACGATGTCCACTACGCCGAGCGGCGTGACTTCCGCATCCACGATGTACTCGCCTCGGCAGGAGCGTGCACGGTGCTCCCGGGGCCGTACGACCGCCCCAATGCCGAGCTGTGGCTGAAGCCCGCAGGGGAGATGCGGCGGCTCTTCGCCGACATTCCGCAGGCGTGCGATAACACGCTCGAGATCGCCGCACGATGTACGCTCGACCTCGGGCTCGGCTCGTTCCACTTCCCGGCAGCCGACGTGCCGGCAGGGGAGACTGCCTACTCGCTACTCTCCAAGGCCGCCTGGCGCGGACTCGAACAGCGCTACCAGCCGGTCACGCCCGAGGCGGTGCGACGGCTGCAGTACGAGCTCTCGGTGATCCAGGATCTCGGCTTCCCGGAGTACTTCCTCACGGTCAAGGACATCGTGGACTTCGCGAAACGCGAGGGTATCCGCTGTAGCGGGAGGGGGAGCGCGGGGGACTCCATCGTCACCTACCTGCTCGGCATCACCGATGCGGATCCGATCGAGCATGAGCTGCTCTTCGAGCGATTCCTCAATCCCGAGCGGCGGCAGATGCCCGATATCGATGTGGACTTCGACTCACGTAGGCGCGATGAGGTGATCGCCTACATCTACGATCGCTTCGGGCACGATCACGTGGCGATGGTGGCCACCGTCAACACCATGACCGCGCGGAGCGCCGTGCGCACAGCAGCCAAAGCGCTCGGTCACACACCGGACGAGATCAACGCGTTCTCGCGCTATCTGCCCTGGGTGAGTGCGCACCGACTTCCTGAGGTGCTGGCGACCTACCCGGAGTGCAGGGACCATCTACTGCGTGCGCCCGAGCATGCGCTGCTCGTGGAACTCGCGATCG
>Ga0265295_1007759_pt1 | contig 12205 bp, 11 predicted proteins | sample Munlansysbiofilm_FD_192503 | JGI IMG/M metagenome (GOLD analysis project Ga0265295, IMG submission 192503) | Leachate microbial communities from a municipal landfill in Southern Ontario, Canada - Methane capture system biofilm | ecosystem: Engineered > Solid waste > Landfill > Unclassified ... | reverse complement strand
GAATAATAAAGTAAGATAGGTGGTTATTTCTATTTTTAATTTTAGCACGTTTTGTCGAATTTTTTGATTGTGTCTCTTTAGTTTGCAAAAATAGTTAAATTTCAATCACTATCGTCCAGAGAAATACTAATAATGAATACTAGATTCTTCACTTCACTGCGTTACGTTCCCTGAGAAATCGGGACGCGGCAGAAGGACAACATGTTAGATCTTAGAAGAGGGGGGCTTAACAAAGTTATAACTATTTTTAGCGGTTTTGTCGAACATACGTTTCTGAGCGATAGCGAAGAATCGTAAAAGATTTACCGGACACTAGTGAATATCAATTATAATCCATGAATCTTATTTCTTGTCTCGAAATAATGAGTAAGCCGTTAAGGGAAATGCATTATATTAAACACTTCGAATAGCTCTAAATTAAATACTGTACGGTTAAAGCAAACGAACCGGGTTCAAATTTGTTTTGAGAATGCCATCTTTTATTGGGGTGTAGTGGTTTTTTATATTGCGTAATTAAGGCCGAAAAAATGACTTGTTTTTCCCCCATGTAATCTAAAAATTGAGCTATCTTTGTACTTCATTTGCCTAAAATTGAATGAAGACTTAATTTGAAATTAAAACCGTTTAATATTATGAAACAATTCTTAATTCTCCTTCTGCTTTTGATGACTTTTTCGATGGTGGGAAAAGCTCAAATTACCGTTCCTACGCAAGCCGAATTGGAACAGTTTGTAAAGACTAAAACCATAATTATGTTGGAGGCAAATCCGCTTCGAGTTTTCAACGAACAAATGCGCGTTACCGCCGATAAACATTGGAAAATTACGCCATACGAATTTATGACCTACAACGATAAATTGTTTGATTCGCTGCGAACTGACCCAAATTTGTCGTTTCTTATTTTAGATGCAACCTATTTTAAACGCGATAAAATTCTAACCAAATATCAGTTTTTAAATGTTTCATTGGGCGGCAATTACGCTACAGTAAAAGAGATGCCTACCATTTCAGGTCTGCCCATTTCTTATGCCGATGTCGATGAAGGTACGTATGATTATAAATTGGGATTGATTCTTCAATTTATTGAGTCGCACGTGCATAATTTGATTGCCAATCCACAAATTAAATCCTCAAGCAAGGCACTGAAGTTTTACTCCGATAATATGAAACAGATTCATAATAAAACGCTCTATGTATTGGAAGAGGAGTTAACTAAAGAAGTAAATACATTAAAGAAAATCAAGGAGTTTTATCCCTACCCAGTAAAAATTGCCACGGCGGAAGAAATTGAGGCGGTTATTGATAGTAAAGACAAGAATGCTGTAATTTTGCACCAAGTTGCTCCAGGTAAAGATCATAAAAAGGTGCGATGCTGGAATACAATTCTAGGAGCCGACGATGCAGCTCTATACTATTTCAATTGGTTTTTTATTAAAAAAGGAAAACGAGCAGAAGGATTTTCGGAGAAGGATTTCAAGAAACTTTCAAAATAACATATTTTGGAATGGGTAAAATGGGCTGTTTTCTCTTTTATTAGGGAAAGGAGCCCCTTTTATTATTAAGACGACAGATATAAACAAATAATAAAAAACATGAGCGACGATAAGAAAATAATATTTTCGATGGTTGGGGTTGGGAAAACCATTCCACCACAAAAAAAGATTTTGAACAATATTTACCTCTCCTTTTTTTATGGAGCAAAGATCGGAATTATTGGTTTAAACGGAAGTGGTAAATCAACACTGTTGAAAATTATTGCTGGTGTTGATCAAAATTTTGATGGAAATGTAGTTTTTGCCCCTGGATATTCCGTGGGATATCTTCCACAAGAGCCCGTTCTTGACGAGGAAAAGACGGTGAGAGAAATTGTGGAGGCTGGATTACAAAGCGTTGTTGATTTAATAAAAGAGTACGAGGAGGTCAATAATAAGTTTGGAGAGCCGCTCGATGACGATCAAATGAATGCCTTAATGGTGCGTCAAGGTGAACTTACCGATTTAATTGATGCCGCCGATGGTTGGGAGATCGATAATAAACTTGGACGCGCAATGGATGCATTGCAATGTCCACCCGAAGACGCACTTGTAAAAACCTTGTCGGGAGGCGAGCGCCGCCGAGTAGCTTTGTGTCGTTTATTGTTACAGAACCCGGATGTTTTATTGCTCGACGAGCCTACAAACCACCTTGATGCACAGACAATTCAATGGATGGAAGCGCATCTTCAACAATATAAAGGAACCGTAATTGCCATTACTCACGACCGCTATTTTCTTGACAATGTAGCCGGTTGGATTCTCGAACTGGATCGGGGCGAGGGGATTCCTTGGAAAGGAAATTATAGTTCTTGGTTGGAGCAGAAATCAAAACGTCTTGCCCAGGAAGAGAAGTCGGATAGTAAACGACGAAAAACGCTTGAGCATGAATTAGAGTGGGTTCGGATGTCGCCAAAAGCACGACGAGCCAAAAGTAAAGCCCGTCTGTCGGCATACGATAAAATGCTGAACGAAGATGTTAAGCAAAAAATTGATAAGCTGGAAATCCTTATTCCCAATGGTCCTCGTTTAGGAGGGAAAGTTATTGGAGCTCAGAATTTGGAGAAAGCGTTTGGATCCAATATTTTGTTCGACGGTTTAACATTTGACCTCCCTCCAGCAGGAATTGTGGGCATTATTGGACCCAACGGAGCGGGAAAAACTACGCTGTTTCGAATGATCATGGGGCAAGAAACTCCCGATAAAGGAACGTTTGACGTTGGCGAAACGGTGAAAGTAGGATATGTCGATCAACTTCATGAGTTGTTGGATCCTAAAAAAACCATATACGAAATTGTGAGTGGTGGCGATGAACTTATGATGTTGGGAGGTCGAGAAATCAACGCTCGAGCCTACATTTCCCGATTTAATTTCACCGGTGGAGATCAACAGAAAAAGTGTGAAATATTGTCGGGTGGAGAACGAAACAGACTCCAGTTGGCATTAACGCTCAAATCGGAAGCCAACGTCCTTCTTCTCGACGAACCCACCAACGATATTGATGTAAACACCCTGCGTGCAATGGAGGAGGGGCTGGAGAATTTTGCCGGCTGTGCTGTAGTCATTTCTCACGATCGATGGTTTCTTGACCGATTAGCAACGCATATTTTGGCTTGGGAAAGTCCCGGAAAATGGTACTTCTTTGAAGGCGGCTATACCGAATATATGGAAAACAGAAAACTACGCCTTGGCGAGAAAGCCGACGAGCGGTTCCGTTATAAAAAACTGATGGCCGATCAATAGTAAATCGGTTGTTGATGTGTGTGTAAAGCGTCGGAAAACAGTGTTTTCCGACGCTTGCTAAATAGTATAAAACAGAATAGTTTGTTTTTTTGCTGTTTTTGTGAAAAAAACGGATTATGACTAAAGTGCTTTTTTTATTTTCATAGCTCGTACTTATTAGTGATTCTACAAAAGGACAATCATCTCTTTATCAGGAAATTGAGTCAATTATTTATCGGTTGGCTTCCAGTGATTTTCAAGGACGCGAAATGGGACAAGAAAGTCAAAAAATGGCGGCTGGATATATTGCCAATTATTTTCAAAAGCACAATGTGACATCGCCAGCCAACAACATCGACTCTACAGCCTTTTTGTACACCGGAATACACGGTGATTGCCGTACGCCTGCCGATACTCCTGATAAAATAGATTATCAGAATTTGGAGAATATTGTTCTTTGGTTAATAAAGTTGGTTTTACAATTTAAAAAATAACGATGGTGTAAATCGCACGTTCGAATACGTTTCCAAAACAAGAATCGTTTTTTATTGTTCGGTTATAAATTGATATACAACATGCAAAACACAAATTCAGAATTAAATGACACTTCCGGTTCAAAGGAAGAGAATGTATCGACACCCATAGTGAATATGAGCGAAACAGGAAAAAGTTATCAAATAACCGTTCCAGTCCCCACCTTTAGTAAGGATGACGTTCGAATCGATTTAGTGGATAATAAATTGGTGATCGAATCCAAAAATCGGCTTGATATCGACCAAACCGACATTGAAAAAGGCATTAAGACCATGTTTCGTGAATTTGAACTGCCCGCAAATGCTGATCCATCAAAAATCAAAGCCCAAATGCAGAATGGAATTCTATCGGTTTGCATCACAAAACGTAAAGAGGAGTAATCTCGAGCAATGAAATCCTGCAAATCAGTAGAGTGTGTCGTAATGGGGTGCCATTAAATTAAAATACAAAAGCGAGCATTGTGTTTTAAATCATGCACCATTGCGTGGTGACTGATAAAGAAACATTAAACTCGCTATTGTTATTACTGATTAATTCTAATTTGCAACCTTGGATTTATTTCCCTAATTCCACAAGAAGCATTGATTATCCCAGTTTACATATAAAGGCATAGGTATGCCGTTTCGACGGGGATTTTAATCAGAAATTTCACTTCTTTCTCCACAACAAATTTCTCACCGTGTTTGTACATTTTAAAATCGGTTTCATTTGGAAGTTTTACTCCCATTTCTCCACTTATAATACTAATGTGTTCAGCATTTTCGGTTCCAAATTCATATTCGCCTGGAGCCATTACGCCAACAGATGCTCGTCCCTTGTTCGATTTAAAACCAATAGATTTTACATTTCCTTCGAAGTACTCTTTTGTTTTGAACATAGTTGTAAGTTTTTTGTTTGTCTTTACAAAATTAGCAAACAATTTAACATCTCCAATATAAATGTAAAATAATTACAAAGTCATAACAAAGGGGATTAGCAACAAGAGGTTCTATATTGTAGTCATAACGAGTAAGATTTCTGTTGCTTCCTCTTTGATTTTATTTTTAACAATTGTAAACCCTTAAAAGTATAAAATCATGGTTGTTTTAAAAACGATATTGCTGGCAATGGGCCTAATTATACTTGCCGTTTCCGGATTGGCAATTAAGATGTTTTTTAAAAAAGGGGCTACCTTCCAGGCCAAGAGTTGTTGTCGTAAATCGGACGAGCCGAATGCTGGTGGATGCGGATGCAGCGGATAATAGTAGGCTTTATTGCAAAAAAAACAGGCTATCTTATGGATGACCTGTTTTTTTGTAGATGTTTTTAAACTCTATCCTTTATAAAAAGGGGTTTTAACAATTTTTGCTTTTAAGTTTTTATTACGAATACGGATATAAATTTCGCTTCCTTCTTTCCAGAAAGCTTTTGTAACATATCCCATTCCGATAGCTTTTTCGAGTATGGGTGATTGAGTTCCACTGGTAACCACTCCAACTACAAGTCCATCGGCATCAACAATTTCGTATCCATGACGGGGAATTCCGCGATCAATCATCTCGAATCCTTTTAGACGTTGTGCAACTCCATTTGTTTTTTGATCTTCAAAAAGAGCACGATCGACAAAGTCTTTACCATCAACAAATTTTGTAATCCAACCCAATCCTGCTTCAATGGGCGAGCGGGTATCATCGATATCGTTGCCGTATAAACAGAATCCCATTTCAAGACGTAGGGTGTCACGAGCGGCTAATCCGGCTGGTTGTATTCCAAATTCTTTTCCAGCTTCAAAAACAGCCTTCCATAGTTTCTCGCCATCCTTGTTATCGACATAGATTTCACATCCACCCGAACCCGTGTAACCAGTGATTGACAAAAGTGCATTTTCAATACCGGCGACATTCAATTTTGTGAATGTGTAGTATTCCATATTTTCAATTGGTTTGTCGCAAATCGATTGCAATGCCTTTAATGCCAATGGTCCTTGAATTGCCAATTGGCAGATTTCTGGAGAAGCATTATATAGATCTTTGCCAACAACTAATCCCATCTCTTTTGCGTGTTTAGCGCACCATTCCCAATCTTTATCAATATTCGATGCATTTACAACCAATAGATAGGTTTCTGAATCGATGCGGTATACTAGTAGGTCGTCAACAATGCCACCTTTTCCATTTGGAAAACATGAGTATTGTATTTTTCCATCGCCCAAAGCTGCAACGTCATTGCTTGTTACTCTTTGTAAAAATGGTAATGCTTTAGGTCCTTTAACCCAAAATTCGCCCATATGACTTACGTCGAAAACACCAATTTTAGTCCTAACGGCTATATGCTCGTCTTTTACGCCTGTATATTCTAAAGGCATGTTATAACCAGCAAATGGAACCATACGTGCTCCAAGCTCTTCATGAAATTTTGTAAAAGCTGTGTTTTTCATAAATATACATTTTATAATAAATAGCAATTGTAGGTACAAAGGTAGTAATAATATCTTCCATTAATCTTTTGAGTTGATCTAAAATAGTTATTGCAAAAGCGATGAGATCTCTGTCTGTAATTTGATTTAATTTCCAATTTTATTCAAGCATTGATTCTATTCCGTTGGTGTATTTTATCTCAAATTTTTGTTTTTCACCGGTAAGGATAAAATAAGCTTCCAAGGAGTCGGTATTAGTTACAATATCGTTGGAGATTTCATATCCAAGTACCATAAATGCGGTTGCATAGGCATCGGCTGTCATACAATTAGGTGCCCAAACCGTTACGCTTAGTAGATCGTGTTGGATTGGAAATCCAGTTTTGGGATTAATTGTATGGGCGTATCGTTTTCCATCTTTAATGTAGAATTGTCGGTAATTTCCACTCGTTGCAATGGCACCATGTTTCAGATTCAGTATTGCCTCAATTTGACGTTCAGCGTTTGTATCGGGGGTGTCGGAGGGGTTGTCAATCCCAATTCTCCATGAAAGATCCTTTGGACTTTTCCCGCGAACGCGAACTTCTCCTCCAATTTCAACCATATAGTCTTCTATGTTTTTTGATTCTAAATAGAGTCCAATCCGATCAACGGAATATCCTTTAGCAATAGCGTTGGCGTCGAGTTTTATGTTTGGTCGGTGTTTAATGATTTTAGTTCCATTGCGACTAATGTGTTCAAAGCCAACATCTTTCATTATAGAGTCAATGGAGTTTTGAGGATGAATAAACCCTTTTTCATATCCAAATCCCCAGGCATTTACCAAGGGGGCAACGGTCATGTCGAATGCTCCATACGTATTTTTCCAAATCTCTTTTCCACGGTCAAAAACTTCCATGAAAAGCGAATCTAAAATAACCGATGTGTCGCCAGCATTAATACGGGAAATAATCGATGTTTGTTGGTATGTGGATAGCGATTGATCGGTTCTTTTCATTACCGATTCCAGATTATCTTGTAGGTTTTTATTGGAAAAATAAGTTACGCTGTAAAAAGTCCCATGCGCCATTCCCTTATCAAAATGCCATGTTTTTTTGTTTTGTTGACAACTAAATAGCAATCCTATGCTTAAAATTGTAATAATATATTTCATTTGTCTCCAATTTTTTATTTATGATTAACTGTATTATATTGTTTAGTTTCAAGTTTTATTTTTGCTATTATTAAAGCTGAAATATTTCTCCAAGTGGTTTCTAGCTTTATTGGGCTGTTGTTTGTTTTGTTTGTGCCTGCGATTTCATTTTCACGATAAATGTGATTTTTACGCCTTGGGGTCAATGTTTAGATATTCTATGAGCAACGATTTTAAAAGTGCAGCATTAATATCAATAAACTCCTGTTCTGATTTGAAAACACTGATGTTTCCGGTCTCCTCACTCACAACAATAACAAATACATTGGTTGTTTCGGTAATGCCAATGGCTGCACGGTGTCGCATACCCATGCTTGCAGGAACAGCGGTTGATTTGGTCAAGGGGAGGATGCAACGCGCTGCTATAATTTTTGTGTCTCGAATTACAACCGCACCATCGTGTAAAGGACTGTTTTTGAAGAATATATTTTCGAGAAGCCGGGTCGATAAATCCGCATTAATCATATCGCCACTTGCCGTTATGGAGTGGAGTTGACCATAGGTCGAAATTACAATTAAAGCGCCTGTTTTGGTTGCAGCCATATTTGAACAGGCATAAACAATGGATTCGACATGTTCCGGACGGATTCTTACAGTATGTTTGTTTAAAAGAGTGTCAAAAGAAAAACTTTTGTTGAAAAACTCACGTGTTCCTAACAGCAATAAAAAACGGCGTATCTCTTGTTGAAAAACAACAATTAAAGCAATCACACCTACGCCCATAAATTGACCTATAATGGTGTTGAGGAGATCCATTTTAAAGGCACTTACCATTTGCCAAAGGATATAAACTAGGAATATCCCTATAAATATATTGATGGCAACGGTTCCACGTATTAGTTGATAGACTTGGTATAACAAGAAAGCGACCACAAAAATGTCGATAATGTCAAATACCCCAATCGATATAAATAGATTTATCATTGATTAACTATTATGTGTTTTTGTAATGAGTTTAATGGTTTCAACGGCTTCTTTAACATCGTGAACTCTTATAATTTGTGCTCCGTTTAAAATCGATAAAGTGTTGAGCACCGTAGTGGCGTTTAAACTCTCTTCCGGTGTAGTATCTAAATATTTGTAAATAAGCGATTTGCGCGATAATCCGATCAATATTGGAAATCCCAATTGCGCTATATTATGAAGGTTGTTTATTATATGATAGTTTTGATCCAATGTTTTTGAAAACCCAATTCCCGGATCAACTATAAAATCGGCAATTCCTGCTTCTCTACATCGTTGATTTACAGCCCCAAAGTATCGGGTAAGATCGGTAATCAGGTTGTCGTAGTTGGTAAATTGGTGCATTGTGGCAGGTGTTCCTTGCATGTGCATTGCAATGTATCCTGCGCCGAGTTTCCCAACGGTTTTAATCATTTCGGGGTCAAGTTGACCGCCCGAGATATCGTTTATAATGTCAACCCCATATTTCTCAATGCTTTGTTGCGCAATCTCAGCGTGGTAGGTATCCACAGAGACCGCAAAATCGGGATAGTGTGTTGCCATATATTGTAGCGCAGGCTCAATACGATTCCACTCTTCTTTTATGTCAATGGTTGTAGATCCAGGACGGGTTGACATCCCTCCAATATCAATAATATCGGCGCCTTGCAACACAATAGTATCAATTTTTTGGTGCATAGAATGGGTATCGGTAATTCTACTTCCTGAATAAAATGAATCGGGAGTGTTGTTTAAGATACCCATGACCAACGGCCTATTCCACGTGCGAATTTCTTGTTTTATTTTTAATTTTATTCCTTCCATACTAGAAAACTCTGTAAATCAGATTTCAGTGCATTTTTTAGTGAAATCGATTATAATGAATGGACTCATAATTGATCGTAATTCAATAATAATCCCACATTTTTTGCGATATTTGCCTACACAAAGGTAAGAAACATCGAATTATAAAAATGTTTTTACTTCAGTTTTAACTATTAAAAGCATATTGTTTGATTTTATGAATTTTGCAATGGTAATTTCCGAATACTAAAATTTAGTATATGTTGCTGATTTGTAATGAATTAAACAAGGTAATTGAAAGTAAATTCAATAAGGGACATTAAAAATTTCATATACATGAGTTTCATTGTTATTGAAGGATTAGACGGATCAGGTAAATCGACGCAGGTTAAAATGCTGTGTAATTATTTAACCGAAAAAGGAGTTAATTTTGAGTATCTGCACTTTCCACGCACCGATGAGGCCTATTTTGGTCTTTTGATTTCTCGGTTTTTGAGAGGCGAGATGGGGGATATTGACCAAGTTGATCCTTGGATGGTGGCAATGCTATTTGCTGGTGATCGCTGGGCAGCTTCGAAAAAGATCAGCTCATGGATCGAATCCGATGTTTTGGTTGTTGTTGATCGCTATGTGTTTTCAAATATAGCCTATCAAGTGGCAAAAGTTGCCAACCCCGACGAAAAACAAAAGCTGAGAACGTGGATTTACACCCTCGAATATACCATGTTTAATATCCCAAAACCCGATGTTAGTATTTGGCTCGACGCCCCATTGTCGTTTGTTGAACAGCAATTAAATTCAAATCGATTGGGCAATGATAGAGATTACTTGCAAGGCGTGGAGGATATACACGAGACAAGTATTAATTTCCAACAGCAAGTGTATCAGGAGTATAGCGAGTGTTGCAATCAGTTCAATGATTTAATTCGAATCTCCTGTTCCGATCAAAAAGGAGCAATGATGCACCAAGATGCTATTTTTGAACAATTAATTAATCGTATAAGAAATACAATAAAAGAGTTAAAATAATGAAAGTATTACGAACTATTTCCCGCATAACCATTGGATTGGTCTTTCTTTTTTCAGGATTTGTGAAAGTTGTTGATCCCATGGGATCCAAGTTTAAATTCGACGATTATTTTGCCGCCTTTGGCATGGAATGGTTTATTCCCTTTGCGCTGTTTTTTGGAATCGTATTGTCAATTATGGAATTTGCAACCGGTTTCGCTCTTATAGCCAACCTTTTTACCCGTTTCTTTTCGTGGATTACCCTGCTATTCATGAGTTTTTTCACCATTTTAACCTTTATTTTAGCACTCACCAATCCCGTTTCGGATTGTGGTTGTTTTGGCGATGCCATTGTTCTAACCAATTGGCAAACATTCTTTAAGAATCTTATTTTCATTGTTCCCACCATAATTCTGTTTGTAAATCGCATAAAATACAGTAGCCGATGTAATAAGGCGGGATCTTTTTTACAATTTATCTTTATTATTGGAGTTGCGCTCTATATTGCCTTACATTCCCTTTTCACTCTTCCTCTAATCGATTTCAGAGCCTATCGAGTGGGTCAAAATATTGTTCTTAATTCAAAGGAGCACCTATTGGGCGCTCCACAAGCCATATTTGAAACATGTCTTATTTATGAAAAAAATGGGGAGCATAAGTCGTTTGATCTGAATAATTTACCCGATTCCACATGGAAATGGGTCGAAACCATCAATAGTCAGATTGCTGAAGGCTATATTCCGCCTGCAAAAGACTTGAATCTTTCTGACATTCATGGCAATGATTATACAACACCGCTTTTCCAAAACCAAGAACCCGTTTTGATGTCACTGGTATTAGATATGGAGAGTTTAAGTGATTCACAATTAGAGAACTACAATCAAATTGCGGTGCAGTGTTTAAGCAATAATATCTATTTTGCCTTGCTTACATCCACTTCTCCTGACGTGATTGAACAGATTCAAGCCCGTTTTCAGCCCACCTATAAAATTCTAAACGCCGACCCCATTGTGCTTAAAACAATGATTCGCTCCGATGGCGGTTTTATTTTCACCTATAAAGGCACAATTCTTAAAAAATGGGGTGCAAACGATTTTCCTGATGTGATGACACTTAACGAATATACGATGATAAAATCTGCGGCTACCACGGGTAACGCTAAGCCTTTGCAAGCAGTGATGTGGTACATGTTGCTATTTTTATCTGTCGCTTTGTTCTTTGATTGGATTGCCTTATCTTTGAGATCACGGATATAAAAACATGTTAAAAAGAGCATTACAACAAACGGGTTACATTCTTCTTATTTTATGGGGAGTGGTTACTCTTTTGTTCTTTTTGTTTAATGTTTTACCCGGCGATCCGGCCAGAATGCTCACCGGGCAACGAACCGATAAAACTACGGTGGAGAATATAAAACGCGATTTAGGATTAGATTTACCCCAATGGCAACAATATCTGTTGTTTCTTAACGATTTATCTCCACTTTCCATCGATCACCGGCACGAGCAGGCGCGATATGGCGGAATCACGATTTTGCCAATAAACAAAACTCGGATTGTAGCAAAAATGCCCTACATGCGCAAATCGTACCAGACCAAACAGCCCGTTACCGAAATGATTGCAACTGTGGCTTCGGCATCGCTGTTGCTTGCTTTTTCGTCCATTTTATTGGCCATATTTATTGGTATTCCCTTGGGCGTATTTGCAGCATCAAAAGCAGAAACTTGGATCGATAGGACAATAATTTCCATCTCTTCAATAGGAATGTCGTTGCCTTCATTTTTTGCAGCCATCCTCATAGGGTGGTTGTTTGCTTTTGTGTTGGGAAAATATACGGGATTAAGTCTTACTGGAAGCATGTATAACTACGATATAGACTCGAAAAAATTAGCACTTCAGAATCTAATATTGCCCTCTATAACTCTTGGAATAAGACCTTTAAGTGTTGTGGTTCAACTCACAAGAAATTCGCTTTTAACTGAAATTAAGTCCGACTATTTTCGAACAGCCAGGGCGAAAGGATTGAGCATTAAAAATGCTATTTGGAAACATGCGCTTCGGAATTCACTCAATCCC
>Ga0265295_1007758_pt1 | contig 12205 bp, 6 predicted proteins | sample Munlansysbiofilm_FD_192503 | JGI IMG/M metagenome (GOLD analysis project Ga0265295, IMG submission 192503) | Leachate microbial communities from a municipal landfill in Southern Ontario, Canada - Methane capture system biofilm | ecosystem: Engineered > Solid waste > Landfill > Unclassified ... | reverse complement strand
TGGTTCCAATCCATAAGTTGCCATCACTGTTTCTTTTCACTTTAGTAACTTCAAGTTCTTTGCCTTTCAACTGATTATTAATATTTTGAACCGGTTTAAATTGAAGGTCTTTGGTCCCTATGGCACTCTGTTTTTCAGGATAATAAATACCGTTGGATGTTCGTACTATAATTGTATCGTTAATCAATTCCCATCCATTTTTATCATTGCGTGGCAGACCATTTTCAGTATCATAAAGTACAATGTTGGGATTATCAAATTTGCCTAATTCGGGAAAATCAACTACATACAATCCAGAATACGGAGATGTGACAAACAAACTTCCATTTTTATTAAAGAACATTCCGAGAACATTCTCTTTAAAACCTATGCCCTGATTCACTTTCTCAAATTCCAATTTCCCTTTTTTCTTTCTTAAAATATCGATTCCTTCGTTATGACCTAAAAAGAGATAGGAACTATCCAGCGGATAATAATCTATGCCATAAGTTCCATATTGTTTATGTATTGTAAAAACCTCCCTTTTATTTTTATTGTAAACATGTATGTTCCTTAATGAGCTAAATAACAAACCAGTATATTCGGGAATTAAAATCCGAGTTAATGATAACACATAAATAAACTCTTTTGTAACTGTTGAAACTTGGTGTACTTTATCAACATTAAAACTACTTTGATTATTCACAACATATAATCCTGATGTAGTCCCTACATACATTGAATTGTCAATGGAGAGTAGTGATAAAATATTCCCATCAATACCGTTGTCCGTATTAAAAATTCGATATCCATTTTGGGGTTCCATAACTGAAATCCCTTTCTCTGATGTGAGCCATAAATTACGCTCCATATCTTCAAAAAGAGTAAAAACGCTATTATCGATCAGCCCTTCATTGAGCGAATAACGATCAATAAACTCTCCTTCTTGAGTCATAAGATAGACTCCTCCTTTTAAAGTTGAATACGCTATTTCGCCATTGAGTAACGTGGTTCCATAATACAACTCTTTTTCTACGAGTTCTGAATTCAAAATTGTTTCAAAACGATAATAGATAGATGTGCCATTCTGTATTGAATGATTTGCAATGGGAATTTTCATTTTATCATGCACAACATTGTCATGACCAACCGCTTTTGGGACTAAGTCGTTTAAATCAACCGTAAACAAACCAGCGGCTCTTGATCCTATTAATAGTTTATTTTCTTCGAGGGGCAAAATAGAATAGACTGCTACAGGATTATCAAACATTTCGGAATGATATTGATATATGGTATCATTTTCAATAATACATAACCCTTTACGATGATCAAAAATATAGAACTGTCCTTTTACTAAAAACCCTCGAAACTCTGTAAAAATCGGATCTACATGGATTTGTTTTACAACACCATCTTTATACTTAAAAATATGTTTTCGACCTGTAATAAAATATTTGGCATCCCCCTGAGAAATTATTTTCCAAACAGAATGAATATGAACTCCCTCAATATCTAGAGAGAGGCTAGTATATTCAAGATTGCCAAATTGATTTCGTTCAAAATATCCAAATTCATCCACCGCCCCCACATAAATCCTCCCTAAAGAGTCGATGTGAATTGCTCTGATAGACGAGTGATTGGGAACACTGTAGATTCTCCATGATCTACCATCGAATTCAAGCAATCCATCATTATTGCCAAAATACATCAACCCATCGGGGGCTTGAGCAATTGCCCAATTTTGTACAGCCACCTCAAAATCAACCTTTTTATAATGCTTTACAAATGGCAATCCACGGTGAGTAATATCACGACCAACAAGGTTGCTGATGATCGAAAAAACAATGAAAAAAACACTATAACGTTTTAACACTTGCTAAATATCTTTATTTTAATGAATAAAATTAACATTATTTTTGCGATTAGAACCTTAAAGCCATTGAAATCTTTAAACTTTCTTTTATGATCGTGGTTAAAACACAACGGGCTCAATTTTGTTTCCTTTCTATCAATCAAAACAAAAATAGAAATCAATGTTGTTTTTGAAAAGTCCAATCAAATACATTTCACAATATAATTCACTAATATGCAATCATTTAAGTTAAATAAAAAAAGCACAATGTGAAATTTAATATTCGATATTCCAAAAAATAGTCATAATTTCGCAATACACCTATCCAATAAAACATAAAATAAATGAGACGTTCACTTTATAAAGATTATTTAGAATCCCGCAGATACTACGATCGTGAAACTGCATTTAAACAGTTAATGCAAAAAAGAATCTATAAAGTTCTTTTGATTTGTAGTTATTACGATCAATTTATGTTGGAAGAGGACGGACGAATTGACGAACAAATATTCGCAGAATATTACACTTTAAATCTACATTACCCACCCGTTTTTATTTTGGCAAATAGTGCCGAAAAAGCGTTTAGCATATTAGAAACCGACAAAATTGATCTTGTTATTACGATGCTAAGCGTACAGAAAATGGATGCCTTTCAACTCGCAAAAAAAATCCGAGATGTACAAACAAATATCCCCATAGTTGTTCTTACCCCATTCTCACGAGAAGTGCGATTGAAACTAAGTAAAGAGGATTTATCTGCCATCGACTACGTTTTTTGTTGGTTAGGGAATACGGATCTTCTAACAGCCATAATAAAACTTATTGAAGATAAGATGAATGCCGAAGATGACATATTAAATGTCGGCGTACAGGCCGTTCTATTGGTCGAAGACAGCATTCGATTCTACTCGTCTTATTTACCCAATTTATTTAAAACAATATTGAATCAATCACAGCGGTTTATGCTTGAAGGAGCCAACGATTTCCAACAAATGCTTCGTAAACGAGGACGGCCCAAAGTTCTACTAGCCACAACTTACGAAGAAGCCATTGAGATTTACGACAAGTATAAAGATAATATACTGGGAATTATCTCAGATATTCGATATCCGCGAAATGGTGAAAAAGATCCATATGCCGGATTTCGTTTGACTGAACATGTGCAAAAACATGACCCATACATGTCCATATTACTGCAATCCTCTGAAATCGATAACAAAACAAGAGCAGACGAAATGAATGTGGGTTTTTTAAATAAAAACTCTAAGAAACTCTCCATTGAACTTCGAAATTATGTGTTTGAAAATCTTGCATTTGGCGATTTTATCTTCCGAAATCAAGCCGGCGAAGAAGTTGGAAGGGCTGCAAATCTTGCCGCCTTTCAACAACAAATCTTACTTGTTCCCGAAGAGTCGCTAAAACTCCATATTCAAAGAAATGATTTAAGTAAATGGCTAAGAGCTAGAGCTATATTCTCACTTTCAGAAATACTTGTAAAGGCAAAAGCCTCTGATTTCAATACAATAGACCAAGTTCGGGAATATGTTTACAACGAAATTTCAAAATACAGCCTCAATAGAGGACGAGGCGTAATTACAAATTATACCGGAGATACCCTGGACGATTATTCCGTTTTTGTGCGTGTTGGAGAAGGCTCCTTAGGAGGAAAGGCAAGAGGATTGGCATTTATTGATAACGTCATTAAAAAACATGGCGTATTCTATAAGTATAAAGACATTGTTGTAACTATCCCACACACATTTGTACTTTGCACCGACATTTTCGATCAATTTATGGAAAACAATCACCTTTACGAATATGCCATTTCCGATGCTACGGATAATGAAATACTGGAGAAATTCACACGGGCTGTTTTACCAACATGGGTGGACGACACAATCTCAAACTTTATAGATAGTGTTGACAGTCCAATTGCAGTTCGCTCGTCAAGTTTACTAGAAGATAGTCATTATGAACCCTTTGCGGGCATCTATTCGACCTACATGATTCCCTATACTACCGACAGAAACAAAATGGCACAAATGGTAAAATGTGCCATTAAAAGCGTCTATGCCTCTGTTTATTACCAGTCGAGCAAAGCATATATGTCGACAACATTGAATGTTATTGACGAAGAAAAAATGGCCATCGTATTGCAAGAGGTAACTGGGAATAGTCACAATGGACGATTTTACCCCACCTTTTCAGGGGTTGCACGTTCAATTAACTTTTACCCCATTGACCCTGAAAAACCGGAAGACGGAATTGCTAGCGTTGGTTTAGGATTGGGGAAAATAATAGTAGAGGGCGGAAAAGTATTGCGATTTTCACCAAAATATCCTAAAAAAACACTCCAATTATCAACATTGGAATTAACCTTATCCGACACACAACGTAAATTCTACGCCGTAAACCTTGACCCAAATGCATTTAAGGTAAGTACCGACGATGGGGTAAATATAGGGGAACATGATATTTCAGAAGCTGACATTGATGGAAGCATCGATCAAATATGTTCCATTTACGATCATCAGGACAATATGATTAGAGATGGAGCGTACGGAGATGGGAAGAAATTAATTACATTCGCCAATATCCTAAAATACAATACATTTCCGTTGGCAGAAATCCTGGAAAATCTCTTGCAAATAGGTCAAAAAGAGATGAACAATCCAGTGGAAATTGAATTTGCCGTGAATATGGAAACACCGCCAGACACCCCAAAAATATTTAGTTTCCTACAAATCAGACCAATAGTTGCCGAAACGGATCGCTTAACATTTAACATTGGCGAAATTGATCATGAAAAATGCATTATGGCATCCTACAAAGCATTGGGAAATGGGATAATTGATCATATATGCGACATTGTTTATGTAAAACCCGATTCGTTCAATCCGGCCAACACAAAACAAATTGCCGAAGAGGTGGATAAAATAAACTCAACATTTAAAGAATTGGACACAAACTACATTCTAATTGGCCCTGGAAGATGGGGATCCTCCGATTCGTGGTTAGGAATACCCGTAAAATGGGCGCAAATTTCACAAGCACGCTTAATTGTTGAGTCCGGATTAAAAAACTTCAGAATAGATCCAAGCCAAGGAACTCATTTTTTTCAAAATTTAACATCCTTTAAAGTTGGATATTTCACCATAAATCCGTATAATGATGACGGATTTTATGACACTGAGTTTTTGAATGCACAACCAGCAATATATGAATCCGAATTTATAAGGCATGTACAATTTGAAACCCCCATTAAAATAAAAATTGAAGCGAAGAGAAACCTTGGTATTATTTTAAAACCAGGCTTTTATGAAGAGGATTAAATGTTAAAAAAATAGATATGCTGAACAACAACAGCATTTATAAATAATTAGCAACGTTTTTGTTGTAAAATCAATTTTAAACCTCTTAATTTGTATAGCCAATTGAAAACGTTGGTTGCCAAAAAAAAACTACTAATTTATAAATTTATTCAATATGGATGTAAAAAAAATTATGACCGATCTGGAAAAGAGACATCCAGGTGAAAGTGAATTTCTACAAGCAGTTCACGAGGTTCTTGAGTCAGTTCAAGATGTTTATAACAAAAACCCAAAATTCGAAGCGCACAAAATTATTGAGCGTATGGTTGAACCTGATCGAGTTTTCACGTTTAAGATATCTTGGGCAGACGATGAAGGTAATATTCATGTAAACATTGGCTACCGCGTACAATTTAACGGTTCAATCGGGCCATACAAAGGAGGAATTCGTTTCCATCCAAGTGTAACTCTTTCGTCGCTTAAATTTTTAGGATTTGAGCAAACATTCAAAAACGCTTTAACTACTCTACCTATGGGTGGAGGAAAAGGTGGTTCTGATTTCAACCCAAAAGGACGTAGCAACAATGAGATTATGCGTTTCTGTCAAGCATTCATGCTTGAACTTTGGAAACACATTGGTGCAGAAACTGACGTTCCTGCTGGAGACATTGGTGTTGGAGCACGTGAAGTTGGTTACATGTACGGAATGTACAAGAAACTTGCTGGCAACCACACTGGTGTATTCACCGGAAAAGGGTTGAACTGGGGTGGATCGTTAATCCGTCCTGAAGCTACTGGTTTTGGTGCTGTTTACTTCCTTGACCACATGCTGAAAGCTCGTAAATCGAGCATCAAAGGCAAAACGATTGCTATTTCTGGTTTCGGTAACGTAGCTTGGGGTGCTGCCCTTAAAGCCACTGAACTAGGCGGTAAAGTTGTTGCTATTTCAGGCCCAGATGGATATATCTATGATGAAGCAGGTGTTAGCGGTGAGAAAATCGATTATATGGTAGAACTTCGCACCTCTAACCAAGATATCGTAGCTCCTTATGCTAAGAAATTCCCTGGTTCTAAATTTGTTGCTGGTAAGAAACCTTGGGAAGTAAAAGTTGATATTGCTATGCCTTGTGCTATCCAAAACGAACTTAATGGCGACGATGCTGCTACACTTATTAAAAATGGCGTTAGCACCGTAGCTGAAGTTTCAAATATGGGTTGTACTCCTGAAGCAATAGGAGCTTTTATTAAAAATAAAATTAACTTCGCCCCTGGAAAAGCTGTTAATGCTGGTGGTGTTGCAACTTCAGGCCTTGAGATGTCTCAAAACAGTCAGAAAATAAGCTGGACAGGCGAAGAGGTTGATGTTAAACTTAAGCAAATTATGGAAAACATCCATACCGCTTGTGTTGATCATGGAACTGGTGCTGATGGGTACATTAACTATGTTAATGGAGCAAACATTGCCGGATTTATGAAAGTTGCCAATGCAATGTGTGATCTTGGTTTAGTTTAAACCAATTATATTAAATAAAAAAAACCGTGCGATGATATCGCACGGTTTTTTGTTGTAAAAATGTAGAGGTATTGAATCAAAACACACCAATCACTCTTAACTAATCATAAATTATTATTTTCATTTCCCTCAAAACCCTTCACAATCTGACAACAAAACAAGAACGTGAAGCATAACTTCAATTCTGTCACAGAAGATTAAAACAATCATTACAACCCACTTAGTGAAAATGTCTCACTCAAATGGTACAGTATTTGATGTATTGCGAGTCCTAAATCAGCCAACTATAATAGGGCTGACCACAGAGACTATTACAACTTTTCAGCACTTTAAACAGATTACATAACCATATTATAAGAACAATAACGACGGTAGTTCTAACACCTCTGATTATTTAGTTCCTAAAATTTCACAAAATTGAAACAATTATACAAAAATAGCGTAACAAATACACTTGTTGCTTTTTACATTCTTGTCGCCATATTGACTTAAATGGCATAATTGCATAAATTTGCATTATTATTTCAGATACACAGCAAAAACAGATATGAGACAACTAAAGATTACAAAATCGATTACAAATCGCGAGAGCGCATCTCTAGACAAATACTTGCAAGAGATTGGGAAAGAGGATTTAATTACTGTTGAGGAAGAGGTCGAATTGGCGCAACGAATCCATAAAGGAGACCGATTAGCTCTAGAGAAATTGACCCGTGCGAATTTACGTTTTGTGGTTTCCGTTGCGAAACAATATCAAAACCAAGGGTTGAGTCTTCCTGACTTAATTAATGAGGGGAATTTAGGATTAATTAAAGCTGCCGAGAAATTTGACGAAACTCGCGGATTTAAATTTATCTCTTATGCCGTATGGTGGATTAGACAATCGATACTGCAAGCTTTAGCCGAGCAATCACGGATTGTACGACTTCCTTTGAATCAGGTTGGTTCGTTAAATAAGATTAACAAAGCCTATTCAAAATTTGAACAAGAAAACGAGCGAACTCCTACATCTGAAGAATTAGCGATTATTCTCGAAATTCCGAAAGAAAAAGTAGCCGATACATTGCGTGTGTCAGGACGACATATTTCTGTTGACGCTCCTTTTGTTGAAGGAGAAGACAATAGTCTGCTTGACGTACTTGAAAATTCAGACAGCCCAAACGCAGATGGTTTGCTAATGAACGAATCGTTATGTAAAGAAATTGACCGCGCCTTGGCAACGTTAACCGAACGCGAACGCGATATTATTAAACTTCACTTTGGAATCTCGTGTCAAGAAATGACGCTTGAAGAAGTTGGAGAACGTTTTGGACTAACTAGAGAACGAGTTCGTCAGATTAAAGAAAAAGCAATTAGAAGATTGCGACACACCTCTAGAAGCAAACTACTTAAAGCATACTTGGGGTAATTAAAAACGAAATCACGAGATAGAGCTTCTGTACTGGGAGCTCTTTTTATTAAATAGAAAAATGTAAAACCCACAGATTTATTATGATTATTGAAAACGACAAATTAGTATCAGTTGTCTATCAACTAAAGTCAGACAATGCTCAAGGTGAAGTTATTGAGACTATTAACGAAGAAAATCCTTTGAAATTCCTTTTTGGAAAAGGAATGCTTTTGCCTAAATTTGAAAGCAACTTAGACGGAAAAAAAACCGGAGATAGTTTTGAATTTACATTGGGAGCAACTGAAGCATATGGAGAGTACACGAAAGATGCAATCATCGATGTACCACTTACCGTTTTTGAAGCCGAAGGAAAAGTAAACTACGATTTAGTAAAAGTAGGAAACGCAATTCCAATGATGGATTCGAACGGAAATCGTTTAAACGGAATCGTTCAAGAAGTTGCTGACACAATTGTGAAAATGGATTTCAACCATCCAATGGCTGGAAAACAACTTCACTTTTCGGGAACTGTGGTTGACGTAAAACAACCCGATGAAGAAGACCTAGCTGCGTTTAACCCACAAGGGGGTTGCAGTGGTTGTAGTGGCGGCGATTGTAGTGATGGCGGTTGCCAATAAAACACATTTAATACTGATATGGAGACTGTCTGAAAAATTTATTTTAGGCAGTCTCTTTTTTTCGACTCAATAGTAACATTTCGAGCGCAAACATAAAAAACGCAAGCAAAATAAAAACTTGCCATAAACTCGGAAAAGAGGCCTCTTGATTTTGATTCTCAAACTCATCGGTCTTATTTATATTCCAAGCAGACGAAAACTCTACTCTGTTCTCCTCCGACATCTCCAAAGACTCCTGTCGCGATACATTTAAACCAACAATCCCCAGTTCCTTATCTTTTGAACTCAAATGCCACACCCCCGACTTTTGAACCTCGTTGTGCAAACAAATATTCAAGTTTAAATTATTGTATTGAAAGTTGGGAATAAACTCTTCGTTGGTGTCATTTTTCTTGAACACGGGCAGGGTGTTTTCGTCCCATTTTGCTATCGGGAAATCGAAACACAGGTTCCGTGTTATTGTAAAAACAGACGCTACACTCCCACTACTAAACTGCACCAAATTAATAAACAGCGGAACGAAAAGCGGATGTTTGTTGAAATTAACATCTTCTATTACATTGGTAGTAAACAAATACGACAATCCACTTCCCTTTCGGTGACAAAGCAATGCCGGATTATTCAAGTCTGTTTCCAGAAGAACAACATTTCCATCTTGAAGACGGCTTGGTTTTCGAATTGATTCAATCTGAGGCATTTTCGTATCTTTTTCGATCCGTAAGATCGCGCTTTTGAACAAATAGTGTGTTAAATTAACGGTACTTATTGTCTGCAAACCACGAACTGGATTTGAAAGCGGACTAAAGCCAAGTTGCGATAAAATTTGTCCCTCCTGATTAACATCGTTTGCCTGATCAGCGAAAACGATAACATTGAACCCTTGCTCCACTCGATGCAACAGATAATTCAATGTCGTTGTAGGCAACTTCTCAATTTCTTTAACAAAAACACACGATGCTGAATCCAACATAGGTGTTGTAACAAATTGAGGTTGCACACATTTAGAGGAAATATTTCCAGAGAGCCGATAAAGTCGAGTTAACGGAGAGTAAAACTCCTCTTCGCCAATGAATAAAACCGTACGATTGAGATGAATATAGTAGGTAAAATAATAGAAATTATCAAAGGTTATGGGAAAGTCGTCAATCTCTAGTTTCCCATGCAACCAACCACGAGTATCGACGGAATAATTGAAAACCAGCGTTTCACTTTCCCCCTCTTTAATGTCAACGGTTTTGACGCTTATCAAAGTGTCATTCAAATAGAGCCGAACTGGAGTATTTGAACGATAGGATTTTCCACGATTACTCAACCGCACAGACATATTTTGAACGATGCCAGCATTTCTATAAGGTGAGTCGAACCAGACCGTGTCGATGGATATATTTTCCGGAACTTCGGAATCAATTTGAATGGGAACAATGATTAAAGACGAATCTGCAATTTCGAAAAACGGTTTCCAATAGGATTCATGCATGTCGGAAATTAACCATATTTGTGAATTATGAATGTTTCCGGTATTTTTAAATAGCTCATTTAATGACTCGGCGGAGATATTTGTTGATGAATATTCAATTTTACTCATTAAATTAGCTACTTGTCGTGGACTGATTCTGTCGGTTACAATTCCATTATGCGACACTATTTTAACGGGTGTTGTCTCCACAAACGACGCTATTCGATTTATAGCCAACAGCTTAGCTTGTTCAAGCAAGTTTCCGCTGCTGTTTTCGGATTGCATACTATAGGAGTTATCAATAAATATGACGACGGAAGAGTTTGGGTCGTTTACGCCACCTTTGCTATCGTCGCCAAAATAAGGATGTGCAAAGCCGACAACTAAAAAGCCAATGGCTGCCATTCGGAGAATTAACAATAGTAACTTATTTAATTTTCGAGTTCGGCGACTCTCCTTTTCAAGCCTTTTTAGAAATGAAGTTTGACTGAAATAGATAATTTTATGGCGATGCAGATTTATTAAATGAATTAGTAATGGAATTGCCATCAAAAACAATAACCATAATAGATTGGGATTCTTAAATAGAAACATATTTTTGGATATCAAAATTAGGGGTTACATCACTCGTTGTAACTTGAACAAAAATAGAGTATTAATCTCAAATCAAGAAACCTGAGGGATGAAAATTAAATAATCTTAGAATCAGAGCTGACGAATCGGTTTTAATCGTCCAAAAACTCCCATGTGTTGGGTAACGAATTGAGATATGCCCAGAAATCGGCATTTTTCAGAACCAAGGTTGCCCGGTTGTCGTTGGGATGAAAACTAAGTTTTGTTGCCTCTTTTAATTTGGGATCAAAGAATAGATGAACATGATGATCTATATCGTTGAGCAATCCAAAGGGAGAAACTGAGCCCGGTTTTAATCCTAGATATTTCTCCATTCGCTTTTCGGAGGCAAAAGAGAGTTTTCCTTGTCGTAATTTCTGCTCAAGATCTGCAATTTTCAACTCCGAATCGTGATGCACAATGACCAAATAGTGTCTATTTCCTTTATGATTTCGGAAAAATAGATTTTTACAAAATACGGCATCAATCCACCATTTATGAATTTTAGCATCCTCGATTGTTGGAATTGGCGGATGCTCGTAATACTCAAAAGAGATATCCAACGATTTCAAATATCGATAAACTACTTCTTGACCAATCATGAATTATGGTTTTTTCTTTTCGCAATATCGCTTAATAACATTATAGGCATCAACAATACCTAGTTGTCCAGCTTTACTAATATCAAGGCAACCGCGTTCCAACTCTTTCATGAAAATAAGGGTCAGTCCACGATTAAAATAAGCCTGTGGCAGGTTCTCGTCAATGGAGATAGCCTTAGAGTAATCGTCAATGGCTTCCCGGTAACGTTGTCCTTGAACCAACACATTCGCTCTATTGTACCACGACAATGAGAAGTTGGGATTCACCTCAATGGAATTTGTAAACCCACGCTCGGCTCTTGAATAGTCGATTAAAGAAAGATTTCCACCATCGGAACCATATTTATTCCCCCCTTCAACCAGTTTTACGGCATTTGTAATTTCTGCCATGGAGTGAATATATTCGGTCATTGATGCTTCGATGGTTCCTTCGATAAAATAATAGAGCCATTGAGTAGTAAATTTCTCCAATGAATTGCGCAAAATCTCAAGTGCATTATTGTAATTTGACTGTTTTGCCTCTTCCATAACCTGCTGAATTACAAATTGTTCGGCATTACTCAGCGAGTCAATATCGATCGCTTGCAGGGCATGAAATTCCTTTGATTCAACAACAGGATAGACATTTACGCCATTGGCTTTTTCCTGATTATAGGTAAACAACGAACTTATAAATGGCAATCCCTCCAATGGGGCATTATTAGCTACTTGGATAAAATATTGCGATTGTAATTTGATATCAACCGTTTTGTTCTGCAGACGACCACGTGTAAAACTGTTGCTAAATTCGCTGTTAAAATCCAGCAACTGCTTTAAATTGAACGAAGTATCTCGCAATTGTGCAAATTCGGA
>Ga0265295_1007757_pt1 | contig 12205 bp, 8 predicted proteins | sample Munlansysbiofilm_FD_192503 | JGI IMG/M metagenome (GOLD analysis project Ga0265295, IMG submission 192503) | Leachate microbial communities from a municipal landfill in Southern Ontario, Canada - Methane capture system biofilm | ecosystem: Engineered > Solid waste > Landfill > Unclassified ... | reverse complement strand
TGATTACACTAGCATCTTGTGCATAACTTGTCAGAGCCGTTCTTAGTCTAATATCTGTTTTAAAATCGAGGGCGCTAAAGGAGTCATCAAATATATAAATATTAGGTTTACGCACAAGCGCTCGCGCAATTGCAAGCCGTTGCTTTTGACCACCAGAGAAGTTTCTACCACCTTGTGAGACACGCGTATCCAAACCTTCTTTGCTTTCCACAAAAGACCAAGCTTGAGCAACTTTTAAGGCTTCAATCATTTCTTCATCAGTCGCGTCCTCTTTACCAAAGCGGAGATTGTCACGAATTGAGCCACTAAAAAGAATTGCTTGCTGCGGGACAAAACCTATTTTGCTCCGTAAATCGTTCAGCGTGTAATCTTTGACATTAATGTCGTTAACAAGCACTTCCCCAGAACTTACATCAAAAAAGCGAGGAATTAGGTTAATAAGACTACTTTTCCCAGAACCTGTCGAACCAATAATAGCGGTAACTTTACCAGGTTTAGTTGTAAAACTAATATGACATAAAGTAGGATGCTCGTTATCACTAAATGTAAATAGCACATCCTTAAACTCGACTTTACCACTAGTTATAATATCTGTGGTTGGAAGAGCGTGAGGACTATTAACAACTTCTGGTTTTAAGTCCAATACAGCCGCGATACGTTTGGCACTGGCCGCACTTCGCGGAAACATAATAAAAATAAAACTAAGCATTAGAAATGACATCATGATGCTGTTTACATATTGAGATGCCCCAATTGTTTGACTAAAAATGACGGCATTATTCGCGTCTCCATTTTGTTGAAAGAGAATAAGGCCGACGATAAAGACAGAAACATATGTAATGTTAAAAATAACGGAAATAACAGGGTTAACAATTTCCATGATTTTACCGACTTTAATATTTACATCAGTCATCGAACGATTAGCTTCTTCAAAAAACTTAAATTCGCGGTTTTCTTGATTAAAGGCCCGAACAACACGAACACCAGTTAGTCCTTCGCGGAACAACAAAGTAACGTAATCAAGTTTTTCTTGGACTAAACCAAATAGTGGTGAAGCAACTTTAAAAGTAATCCCGATAACAATAAGGACAATAGGCATACCAATAAAAATAATCGTCGTATACATAGGATTAATTTCTAATAATTTAATTGTTCCAACGACCATGAATGTCGGAGCCATAATAGCGGTTCTTGTGAGCATAAAGATAAAGGATTGTAAGACACGCGTATCACTATTAATTCTTGTTAAAAGACTAGAGGTCCCAACTTTATTAATATTTGAGACAGAGTAGTCTTGAACTTGATTAAAAATTTTAGATCTTAAGATACGACCAAAATTCGCCATTAAGGAGGCGTTAGTAACCATTTGTCCTATTGCGGCAGTAAAACCAAGAAGAGCAATGCCTAACATCTTTAAGCCCGTTAAAAGAATAAAATTCATATCAGGACCTAAAAGTGGGTCGGCCTGGCTTAATTCAGCCGTTATTTGATTAGTGTAACCAGGAAGTTGAAGTTGAAGTATAGCTTGAAGGGCGACAAATATAAAAACGATAATTAATTGCCACCAGAGTGACTTCATTAATTTAATTAACTTAAACATCAGTTTTACTCTTTCTTAAGGAAGGGGAGATAAATTGTTGAAGCATCAGGAATGTTTACAATACCCTTTTTCTCGAAAATTAAACTACTACAAATTCCTCTTAAGGTAAATGAAATATTAATAATTATTTGATCAGCATCCATATCAATAATTTTTCCTTGTTTTTGACCGTTTTTAATCATCTCATTAGCTTGTTGGACAAAATGTTTAACAAAAGTTTGTCCACTTGATTTGATGTGGAAGCCGACACTGGCAGAATGGATGAAAGTTTGGACATAATATGGAAACATTGGATCTTCTTTAAGTAAGCGCATCACATAAATAATAAAACCAACAAATTTAATTTCGGGGTTTTGATTTGGAAGTTTTGTGAAATCCATAATTGGATAAAAGGAAGGAATGATTTTCTCAATTGCACTATCGTAGAGATCACGAATGTTATCAAAATAATGATAAATAAGACTATGGCCACATTTTGCTTCTCTAGCAATAGCAGACATTGTTACTTCGTTGTAAGGAAGCGTCGCAAAAACACGGATAGCCGCGTTAACGATTACATCTTTTCGACGATTACGAATTACTTCGTTTTGTTGTTTGGTTCTAGGCATGATTGACTCTCCTTTAACGTATTATGATTATAGCAAATTAATAAAAAATGTTTATGTAATAAACAAATGAAAGCGCGATTATTATGTATAGTTATATACTTTTAATCAATAAAAAGCGTTGCCTCTTCTTCACTTGTTAATTCACGCGAGGCTCCAACTTCGAGTCCTTCGACTCCCAGTGTATGAAACTGTTCGCGGTGCAAGGATATAACCTTATATCCGAAGTGGGCAAACATCCTTTTTACTTGGTGATATTTGCCTTCGATTAAGGTAAGCCTTGCCTCATTGTTACTTAGTATTTCTAGCTCCGCTGGAAGTGTTAAATATTCATTATTAACAACAAAACCCTGCTTAAATAAGGATATAAGCTCGGGTTCTAGGTCTTTATCAACAGTTGCTAAATATACTTTTTTAATCTTATATTTTGGGCTAATAAGTTTATGAGTTAGTCGTCCATTATTCGTTAAAATTAGCACGCCCGTTGTATCTTTATCTAGACGGCCAACAGTGTGAACTTCAAAGCGAGAAAACTCATCATTAAGCACAATGACAGTCGGGCTCAAATTATCTTCATTGGCACAAACATATCCTTGGGGCTTATGGAGTAAAAAATATTTAAATTCTTTATAAGTGAGTACTTGCTCATCAAACTTTACGATATCAATTGATGTATTCACTTGCGCGCTGTCGCTTATTACGATTTTGTCATTAACGCTAATTCGCCGCGTTCTAATGAGAACTTTTACATCTTTGCGCGTACCTAGACCAACATGAGCAAGAAAACGATCAAGCCGCATCATCATTGACCTCAATCGTAGTGATAACTTCCTTTTTAGTGGCAATTCTTAATAGTATAAAGCTAGTAGCGACACCAATAATGAGTGCTGCAGTGGATAAAACGATTTGCCACAATGAGAAGTTTACTGTACTATAAGCAACTTTGATTTCTCCATTAAAATAACTAATAACAATTTGACCGACAATTAAGCCAAGAATTGCAAAGTAGGTTGCATTTCTAAAATGTTTAAGCAAAAAATCCATTAACTTAGATATGGCGAAGAAGCCAATAATAAAGCCCACACTAAAGCTCATTAAAAGTGCAAAATCAGCACCCCAGGACGAAGCACTAAAAGATAATACGACTTTGATTAGTTCAATTATTTTGTTGTAATAACCTAAGGATATAAGAAACATTGTGCCACTTATCCCAGGGGCAATAAGTGCTGAACTAGCAAAGAAGCCTATCGTAAATAGGAGCATTATTTCTTTAAAAGTTAAGGTAATTGTGGTGCTTTGACTTACACTTTCAGGAGTAAACCAGGATATAACGCCAATGAGAGCGACAAGTGCAAAGCCAGCGAAGGCAATCAAATAATTACTAAACTTAGCTTCGCCTTTGGTAAGATTTTTAAAAACAACAAGCCCGCCTATTGTTAGTCCGACGAATAACGAGATGGCAATAAATGGTTGCCATTCCAAAAAAAGTTTGATTGGGTAAGCTAAACTTACAATGCCAACGATGGCACCTAAGAGAATAGGCGCCAAATATGTAACGCTGTTTTTAAAATCTTTACGTAAATTAGTAATAGCGGCGACAAGGTCATCATAGATGCCTAAAATAACAGCAAGTGTGCCACCACCCATTGCCGATATAAATGCCACACCAATTAATATTCCGTGGATAAATCCCTTTAAATGCTTTTTCATACCTAAATCTACTCTCAAATAATATTAACATTATCACATAAACCACCATTAAATGATATAATTACAAAAGGTAAAACAATGAAATTAATAGTAGGTTTAGGAAATCCAGGAACAAAATATCAAAACACTCGCCACAATATGGGGTTTAGAGTAATTGATGCTTTTGCCGATAAACTCGGTGTTGATATTGATAAAAAAGACTTTAAGGGAACTTATGCTCGCTTTAAATATAAAAGTGAGGATGTCATTATTTTTAAACCGCTGACATTTATGAATCTTTCTGGCGAGGCCTTAGTTGAAATCAAACAATTTTTTAAAATCGATCTTGAAGATATCATCGTCATTTATGATGATTTAGATTTAGAACCCGGACAAATTCGCTTGCGCCTAAACGGCTCTAGTGGCGGGCAAAAAGGAATGCAAAACATTACTGAGTTGCTCGGGACGCAAAATATTAAAAGAATTCGCATCGGGATAGGCAAGCCAGTCTATAACGTAGTTGACTATGTGCTTGGACAAATAACAGGTGAAGAAAAAACCAAACTTGATGAGGCAATTAAAAAGGCAAGTGACGCACTAAAAGATGTACTCGACTATGGGTTTCTCCACGCGATGGCGCACTATAACACGAAAGTAAAAGCGGAAAAAGAAGGTAGCGATTGAATATAATTGATTTAATTAAAGCAAATAAATTTTACCCCCCCTTTAAACAAAATAAGGGGACTTTTGTTATGGACGAAGTTATAGGTCCAACTCTATTTGTGGCCGCAAGTTTCTTAGAAAAACGGCAAAACTACATCCTGGTCGCGCCTAATATGTATGTTGCCCAAAGACTTCTTAGCTTTTTACAAACCTTCATTAATAGTGAAGACTTACTTTTTTATCCTCATGAGGATTTATTACAAACCGAAATTATTTCAGCGAGTAAAGAATTAGAAGCCCAACGGCTTTATACCTTATATAAACTCACCCAAGGCGGAGAGCATATCGTTGTCACTAGTGTTGGTGGTTTTACTAGATATACAATTGATTCAGAAACATTTTTAGACCACATTGTGACATTAGAAAAGAATCAACAATATAACCTTAATAAAATAGTGAAAACACTCATTGAAAATGGCTATCAACGAGTTAATAAAATAGATCAAACACTACAATTTGCCTTACGCGGAGACATCTTAGACATTTATAGTGTTAACGCAATTAATCCAACGAGAATTGAATTTTTTGACGACACGATCGAATCGATTCGCTACTTTGATATGGCCTCGCAAAACTCAATTGAAGAAATAAGTGCGACGACAATCGTCCCGGCGAGCGAAGTTATTATTGATAGCGAGAACTTGGAAGACTTATTTAAAACAATACGAGATGCAGCAAAAAAAGAAGTTGCAAAAGTTGATATTGCTAGCAAAGAACTATTATTTGAAAATCTTGAAAATCATATAGACTCAATAAGAAATCGTACAAATACGAATCAGATTTATAAATATTTTTGTTTATTAGAAAACTTTAATCATGGGCTAATTGAATACGTTGGTTCGCCAACCGTAATTATCGTCAACAAAACGCAAGTTGAAGAAAGTAATACGCGAAACTTGCTTGAGTCCAAAACATTTATTAAAGAACAAGCTGATAAATATAAAACCCTAGCAAATTTAGACTATTTTCGTAGTCTAACTAAAAATTTAATGTTAGCGACTAATACTATTGTCGTCGATGAATTTATGACTGATAAAAGTCAAATTAAAGTATCACTAGTCCCCTTTGTTAGTCACTTTGCTAATCTTAACGATTTCGCTATAAAACTAAAAGAGCACCTAAAACGTGAGGAAAAAGTTTTAATTTCTGTTAACAATAATGCGCAGTTAAATGCGATTGAAGAGATACTACAATTAAACGATATACAATACTCACAAGAAACAGGCGATAAAGCTATTACTATTACTTATGCTTATTACCCACAAGGCTTTGAACTTAGTGATGAAAAGTTAATTGTGTATACAAGCAAAGAGTTATTTAACTCACCACGTAACAATTTGCGCTTTAGTCATCGTTTCAAAACTGCAACAATTCTAAATTCCTATGAGCAATTACAAGCCGGTGATTATGTGGTTCATGAATATCATGGTATTGGTAAATTTATCGACGTAATTACAAGAGATAGTAGTGTCGGCCATCGTGATTTTCTCCAAATTGCTTATGGGGGCGAGGATATGCTCTTTGTTCCACTTGAACAGTTTCAATTGGTAAGAAAATATTCGGGTCGTGAGGGTGTCGCTCCTAAACTAAATCGTCTTAGTTCGAACACTTGGGAAAAAACGAAGAAACGAATCAAAGAACGAATCAATGAAATCGCTGATCAACTTTTAGCCACCCAAGCTGAGCGTATTAAAAATAAAGGTTTCGCTTTCGCCCCTGATGATGAAATTCAGGCACTATTTGAAAGTAGTTTCCCCTACGTTTTAACAGCCGATCAACGACAATCACTTAATGAAATAAAAAAAGACATGGAAAGTGAAGTGCCAATGGACCGTCTCCTTTGTGGTGATGTGGGCTTTGGTAAAACGGAAGTTGCCCTAAGAGCGGCTTTCAAGGCAATAAGCAGTAAAAAGCAAGTCGCACTTCTTTGTCCAACAACACTTTTAGCCCGACAACACTATGAGGTCGCTAAAGAGCGCTTTACAAAATTTGGTATTAGAGTTGCTCATTTATCGCGACTAGTCCCTGAACGTGAACAGCTAGAAATTATTAAACGTATTAATGAAGGTCACTATGACATAGTCATTGGTACGCACCGCCTATTATCTAAACAAATTCAATTTAAGGAACTAGGACTTCTTATTGTCGATGAGGAGCAACGTTTTGGTGTCGAACAAAAGGAAATTATTAAGCAATATAAAACGGTCGTTGATGTTTTGACTTTAAGCGCAACACCAATTCCAAGAACCCTACAAATGGCGCTTGTCGGTATGCGTGGACTTTCACAAATAAACACTCCTCCTAGTGACCGTATGCCGATTCAAACTTACGTGATTCCACGCGGAGATGGAGTGGTTCGCGAATTAATCGAGCGCGAACTTCAACGCGAGGGCCAAGTTTTTTATCTTCATAACCGTGTTCAAACTATATATGAAACGGCTAATAAAATTTCAAGGATGATCAAAAATGCTTCTGTTGGCGTTGTCCATGGACAAATGGATAGAGACACAATAGAAGATGTGATGCTGAAATTTTACAATGGACAAATTAATGTTTTAGTGTGTACATCGATTATTGAAAACGGCATTGATGTGCCAAATGCTAATATGATTATCGTTGAAAATGCTGGAAGTTTCGGCCTTGCTCAACTTTATCAAATAAAAGGACGAGTTGGACGGGGTGACCGCATAGCTTATGCATACCTACTTTATAATGAAGGTAAAAAATTAACTGATGATGGTCGTAAGCGTTTAAAAGCTATTCAAGAATTCACGGAGCTAGGTAGTGGTTATAAAATCGCACAACGAGATTTAATGATTAGAGGAGCAGGAGATATTTTAGGACCAGAACAAGCTGGCTTTATTGATTCTGTAGGTATTGATTTATACATTAAACTTCTCAACGAGACAATGGAAGAAAAGCGTGCTGGTGCTAAACTAAAAGAAGATGAAATTAAAATTACAACTTTATTAAGTATTGATGCTTATATTCCCGAAAATTATGCAAATAAACCAGACAAAATTGAGTTATATCAAGCGATTAAGGCCACAAAAACACTGGCGGAAGTAAAACGTTTAGAACTAAGAACTCGCGATATTTACGGTAAACTACCGCAACCTGTTAACTTATTATTTAGGAAGAGAATACTCGACATTATTTTAGATAGTAGAACAAAGTATGTTGAAAAAATCATTGATGGTGAAACTCACATTGAGTTACTTCTGGGTGACGTATTTATGCGCGTTAATGGGGCCGGAACGATGCTTTTTGAAAGCCTTAGTCAATATATAGGTGGCATTAGAGTTTTACTCGTAAATAAGAAACTATCGCTAAAAATTTACAAATTAGACAATTGGTTTGATATCTTCGAAAAAGTTATCTTAGAAATTGTTAAAATAGTAAGAGAGGCGGCAAAAAAAGTATGAGAATTGATAAGTATCTTAAACTAACACGAATTATTAAACGCCGACAAGTATCAAAAGATATTATTGTCGGTGGGCACGTAAAAATTAATAACAAGACAGTTAAACCCGCTGCCAATGTTAAAGTGGGTGACAAAATTATGATTACTTTTTTTAAGACAATCGTCGAAGTTGAAGTTATTAATATCGAAGAAAAATTAGTTAAAAAAACACCTGATCTAGCTTATAAAATAATTAGTGAACAAGGTAATGAAAATTAATTTAGACAAAAATAAAAAGTATTTACTTGCCTGTAGTTTCGGGCCTGACTCGATGGCCCTTTTTACTATGCTACTTATAAATAATTTTAACTTTGAAGTTGCGCATGTTAATTATCACATGCGGGAAGAGAGTGACCATGAGGCATGTCTGTTAAATGCTTTTTGTCTGCAAAAAGACATTATAATTCATAAGCACGATGCTTATTACCCTCATGCTAAAGGCAACTTTCAAGCATGGGCCCGCAATGTTAGATATGATTTTTTCCGAAGTGTTGTTGAAGAAAAAAAGCTAGATTTTGTTTTGACTGGGCACCAACAAGATGATGTAATTGAAACTTATATGATGCAAAAAACCTCAAAAAGAGAAGCTGAATTTTTCGGTATTAAAGATGATATCACGCTAAATGGACTGCGAGTCATGCGTCCACTTCTAGCCTATACAAAACAAGAACTAATTGATTTTTGTAAAAAAAACAACACGCCCTTCGCAATTGATAAAAGTAATTTAGAATCAAAATATACGCGCAACTATTTTCGTAACAAAGTTTTAAATGCGATGACAGACAGGCAAAGAAGTGAAATTTTATCTGAAATTGATTTGCACAACAATGTAGAGCAAAAGCTTAGCAATTATGTAAGTTCATTAATTGATAAACGTTTTTATGTGAAACGCAACGATTATCAAAAACTAAATGAGCCCGCAAGAAAACGGCTACTCTTCATTATGTTAACTAAACTTAACGCTGCCCAGTACTTTACAAAAGGTGTATTTACGCAAATTGATCAAACCATTTGTAGCGATAAACAAACAGCCCTATTTAAATTGAATGGTAATATTAATTTTTCACTAGCATATGAATTGTTTACTTTGATAGACATTAGCTTATATGCTCCCTACACATTTAACATTGAGCGAGGTAGAGAAAAATTTAGGTCGCGTTTCATTGATTTTGACTTATCAGGCAATCTCGAAAAATACAAAATTAACAGGGAGAGTTTCCCTTTAACGATTAGGACCTTTACGAAAGACGACTATTACACAATTAAGTATTATCGAAAGAAAGTTTCGCGCCTATTTATAGATATGAAACTTCCAAAACATTTGAGGCATATTTGGCCACTTATTATCGATAAAAATGGTAAAATTATTTACATCCCTCGTTATCGTCAAGATTATGAGAAGTTGGAAAACAACAAACTAAACATTTTATTGTGAATTATTTGTATCTTGGCTTTATACTATGTATAATTTATCATACGTCTTGCCAAAACTTTTATGAATAAATGAATTCAATTTTATACAATCAAGGAGAAAAAAATGGAAAAACAACAACCAAGAACCCCAGGCAAAAAACCTTCAATCAGGTTTTACCTCCCCTACGCTCTTTTAGCCGTCCTTTTAGTGGCCGTAATCTGGTACGCTTTTAGACCGGTCGTAGAAATTAATACATTATATGATAATGATTTAAAAAATTATTTTGATACTAATACTGTCACAGAAATAGTAGTAACTGAACGTGAAAAAGTCACTACAATTTCCGGTATTACCGACACGGGTGAAAGATTTGAGGCCCAAGTTTCTAATCAATGGTATGAAACGTATTATGAAACTGTCATTCTCGCTGAAGGTGCAAAAATTAATACAGTTGATGCATTCAAAGCAACTTTTTGGGATACATGGGGACCAACCCTACTCGTAACCGGTGGTTCTTTATTGCTTGTCCTGTTTTTATTCTCAAAAATGGCCAATTCAGTTAGTGGCTCTAACAATAAAGCAATGGACTTTAACCGTTCCAGAGCGAGATTAGAAACCAAAAAAACAAAAACATTTGCTGACGTTGCTGGTGCTGAAGCCGAAAAGCAAGAAATGGTCGAAATTGTTGACTATTTAAAAAATCCGAAAAAATATGCAAAGTTTGGCGCTAAACTTCCAAAAGGTATCCTTTTAGTGGGGCCTCCAGGCACAGGTAAAACTTTACTTGCTAAAGCTGTGGCCGGTGAAGCAGGCGTTCCATTCTTCTCGATTTCCGGTTCTGACTTTGTTGAAATGTTTGTCGGTGTCGGCGCAGGCCGCGTTAGAGACATGTTCCGTGAAGCCAAAAGAAGCGCACCATGTTTAGTTTTTATTGATGAATTAGATGCTGTTGGTCGTCAACGTGGCGCTGGACTAGGCGGCGGTAATGATGAAAGAGAACAAACACTCAATCAATTGCTCGTCGAAATGGATGGCTTTGCTGATAACTCAGGCATTATCGTTATTGCGGCAACAAACCGTGATGATGTTTTAGATCCAGCTCTATTAAGAGCGGGTCGTTTCGATCGCCAAATTACAGTTGATCTGCCTGATCGTTCAGGACGCGAAGCAATTTTCAAAGTTCACGCCCGCGGTAAGACAATTGATAAGAGCATCGACTTTGCGCAAATTTCAAAACGGACTGTTGGATTTTCCGGCGCTGATATTGAAAGCATTTTAAATGATGCTGCTATTCTTGCCGTGCGTGAAAACGCCGATATGATTCATATCCATCACATTGATGAGGCGATTGATCGTCGTATTGCTGGTCCTGCTAAGTCTAGTAAAGGGTTAAACGAACACGAACGCCGTGTTATTGCTTATCACGAAGCCGGCCACGCTATTATTGGTATTAATCACCCATATTCGGACAAGGTTCAAAAAATCACAATTATTCCCCGTGGTCGCACAGGCGGTCACGTATTAATGACACCTGAAGAAGACCGTTTCCTCATTACAAAAAATGAACTCCATGCTCGTATTGTTGGTTACTTAGGTGGCCGTACAAGTGAAGAAGTATTCTTTGATGACGTATCGACAGGTGCCCAAAATGATATTGAAGTTGCGACACGAATCGCCCGTTTAATGGTTACTGAATATGGTATGAGTCCACTAGGACCTATTCAATATGAAAGAGCCGCCGGGTCTGTATTCTTAGGCCGTGATTATACTTCGAGTCAAAAGAATTTCTCGCAACAAGTCGCCCTTGAAATTGATAAAGCCGTTCGTGACATTATTGATAATGCACATGTAAAATGTAGAGAAATAATCGAAGCAAATCGTGAAGACTTAATTTTAATTGCCGAAACACTTTTAGAAAAAGAAACTATTAATGCTGAAGAAATTGCCTACCTTCTTGAGCATAGAACGCTTAAAAAAGAAGAACCTGTTGTTGAAGCTACTGCTGAAACTCCTCCAGTAGTTGAAGACCCACAAGTTGAAGTAAAAAAAGAAGGTAATGGAGAGGAATAATCCTCTCCCTTTTCTTATGTTTAAAATAGGTGATGTTGAAATTAACGGTAAGGTTGTGCTAGCGCCGATGGCGGGAGTCACAAGTTATGCTTACCGCGTGTTTATGCATAATTTTGGCACTTCATTGACTGTCACGGAAATGATTAGTGACTGTGGAATAATATATGAAAATGAGGAAACACTTAAGTACCTCCCGCAAAAAGGTGACCCTCGACCAATTGCTCTCCAACTTTTTGGTGGTGAGAAAGATAACCTCGTCGCGGCCATTGAAAAAATTCAAACAATGGATAATGTCGACTATGATATTATTGATTTAAATTTAGGCTGCCCAGTCCCTAAAGTCACGCGCAATAATGGTGGCTCGGCCTGGCTTAAAGATGAAGAACGCCTTCTTGATATGTTGGAAGCTGTTGTGGCTATTAGTAATAAACCAGTCAGTGTGAAAATTCGTCTAGGTTGGGATGAAGACTCAATTAACTTTCGTCAAATAATACCAAAAATTGAAAAAACTGGCGTAAAGATGATTGCCCTCCACTTTCGCACCACTAAACAACTATATGGTGGCAAAGCTCGTTATGAATTAGGCCTGAACTTAAAAGATATTATGAATATCCCCCTTATCGTGAGTGGCGATATATATA
>Ga0265295_1007756_pt1 | contig 12208 bp, 11 predicted proteins | sample Munlansysbiofilm_FD_192503 | JGI IMG/M metagenome (GOLD analysis project Ga0265295, IMG submission 192503) | Leachate microbial communities from a municipal landfill in Southern Ontario, Canada - Methane capture system biofilm | ecosystem: Engineered > Solid waste > Landfill > Unclassified ... | reverse complement strand
TCGAAAAACTCCTGCTCGATGCGACCGATCAGGGGTTCTTCGACATCGAGCACGACGCGCGCCCGCTTGAACGGCTTGTCCTCGTGTCCGACCCGAATCCGCTTCACCAGGCGCCCTTCGCTGGCAATGTCCCGAGGCAACCCGGGCTCCGGCAAGGCGCCGTCGAAATCACACACCAGGCGCACCGGGAGTGCCGTCTTCAGGGTGAACACATCGGGAAGAACCGGGCCGTCCAGATAGATGCGCACCCGCTCCGAGGAGGCCAGGGATTCGAATTCGACACGCACGACGCGCTGCTCCTCAAAAGCGAGGCAGGTCTTGCCCCCGCCGCCTGCGAGCACGGGCACGGAGACCGTCGCGCCCGGCAGCAGAAGCGCGGAATGGAAAATACCAGGATTGAGCTTGGCGAAAGCCTCGCGAATCGTGGCGTATTCGGCCATGGAGGTCGCACAGTTATTCTTGAGCAACAGCTGCCGGATACTCTCCCCTTCGACGACCTTGTGGCTGAGCGTCGATCGCTCGGCGGCGAACACATGCCCCAACGGCCAGGATAGGAAGAAAATCCAGAGTGACAGCAAGGAAAGGATACGGATTGATATTTTCATGACCTGCAAACATCCATCTTTTATAACGTCCGCGTCTGACAACGCAGACATTACCCAAGAAAGAAGAAAAAGAAAATCAATTCCATGCCATTAATTTCACCTTCCCGCCCGTTCCGCGTCCCCTGGCCCTGCCTTCCGGCGCCGCGCGCGGCCAGGGACGACGACCCGGGCCCGCTTGGACACGAAGACGAATTCTGCTAGTTTGGCTCACCGCGCGCCCGCACGGTCTCAAATACGGCAAAGGGTCGCCAGGCGCTGCCGAATCACCCGCCAAGGAAACACCGCATTCATGAACACCCGCAAACACGACGCCAGAGGCGACCTGGAGATGCAGCTGAAAGAATGCAGACAGGAGCTGGAAAAACTCCGCGCCCTCCATGACCGGCAGGGTCGTCCCGCAGAGCACGCGCCTGAGGAGGGGGCCAGACTCACACGGCTGGTCGAGGAGCTGGATCGGGCCAAACAGCTGGCCGAGTCCGCAAGCCGGATGAAATCGCAGTTCCTGGCCAACTTCAGTCATGAGATCCGCACCCCCATGAACGCCATCATCGGCATGACGGACGTGGTGCTGGGCACGAAGGTCACGCCGGAGCAGCACCGCGCCCTGACCATCGTCAAGAACGCCTCGGAATCCCTGCTCAATCTCATCAACGGGGTTCTCGACCTCTCCAAGATCGAGGCCGGACAGTTCGCTCTGGAAATCCGGCCTTTCGACCTGCGCGCCGAAGTCGAACGGACCGTCAGCACCCTCGGGCTGACGGCCGCCGAAAAAGGCCTGGAGCTGATCTGCCACCTGCCTCCGGACATGCCCCGGCACATGCAGGGCGATCCCATCCGCCTGCGCCAGGTGCTCATGAACCTGCTCGGCAACGCCCTCAAGTTCACCCCGTCGGGCCATGTCCGCTGCTCCTGCCGGGTGGAACCGACGGGTGATGACGACTGTGTGGTTCATTTTCAGATCGAGGACACCGGCATCGGCATTCCGGCGGACAAGATCGGAACCATCTTCGAGGATTTCACCCAGGTCGACAGCTCCTCCACCCGCGTTTACGGCGGAACGGGGCTCGGTCTGTCCATCTCGCGCAAGCTGGTGCGGCTCATGGGCGGCGACATATCGGTGCACAGCAGTCCCGGGCAGGGCAGCGCCTTTGCGTTCCACGCGCGCATGGGCCGGGTTTCAGAGCCCGACACGGCCCATGCCGGGGTCTTCGATCACGCGGCCACGGTACTGGTCGTGGCCAACAACCCGCTGATCCGGAGTCATGTCAGGGAGTTGCTCTCTTTCTGGGGCCTCGACGCCGAGGACGCGGACTGCCTGGAATGCATGGGCCGAGAGGGAAAAAACGTCGATCTCGCGATCATCGACACGGACTTCGGCGACTTCGCCTGCATGGAACTCATGCTTGCGGGCGGGACCCTGCATGAGGTCCCGAGCATCGTTCTGACCCAGCTTGGCGACACGTCCACCACTTCCGGCACGGGGCGGGTAAAGGCCGTGCTGACCAAACCCCTGCTCCAGGACGAATTGCTGCGCGCCCTGGCCCGGGTTTTCGGTCTGCGCCTGCATCTGCCGGACAACCAACCCACTGAGCGGAATCTGCCCCGGCTGCGCCCGCTCGAAATCCTGCTGGTCGACGACGTGGCCACCAACCGGGAGCTGGCCGGACTGCTGCTCGGCAAGATGGGGCACAAGGTCCACGAAGCCAGCGACGGCCTGGACGTACTGACCATGGTCAGCAGGCACGCCTATGATCTGATCCTCATGGACCTGCAGATGCCGGTCATGGACGGGTTCACCGCCACAGCCGTCATTCGCGCCTGCGAACAGGGCTTGGCCGCGCCCACGGACATGGACGACAGTTTTCTGGTGCGGGCCGTGCGCGAAAAAGTCCAGGGCACGCGCACGCCCATCGTGGCCATGACCGCCCACGCCCTGCTCGAAGACAAGGAACGCTGCCTGGGCATAGGCATGGACGGCTATCTGACCAAGCCCTTGCGTCTGGATGACGTGCACGCCATCTTGAGCCTCTTCAGCGAGCCCATCGACTTCGTTGGGCCGTATACGGACGAAGCGCCCGAACTCTCGCCCCCACCGCCGACACATCCACTTCCATCATCCGCCCCGGTCGCCGGTTACATCGAACGCATACTGGCCGCGCTGAGCGCCCAGTACGAACTCGACCGGGAAGAGGCCATGCCGCTCATCCACAGCCTGGCCGAAACCCTGATCGCGCACGAGCAGGGACTCAGAAATTGCCTGGACCCCACAAAGGCGGACACGCTCATGCACCATGCCCACAGCATAAAAGGCGTGCTCTTGAACATGGGCTTGACCGAGGAAGGCCTCATGGCCAAGAACGTGGAGGAATCGGCCCGCGCGGGCGCGAGCCCCGAAAGCCTGCGCCAGGAGGCCGAGAACCTGCTGCTGACAACGCGGGACATTCTCGAAGAACTGCACGTCGCCCTTGGCGGCGAACACACTTGAAGGAGACAGCATGAACACTCTGACCTGGCATGGCCACTCGGCCTTCGCCATCACGACCAATGGAAAGACCATCCTCGTCGACCCCTGGTTCGACGGCAACCCCTCGGCCAAGGCCGCGTCGGAGAACATCGAGGCCGACCTGGTCCTGGTGACCCACGACCACGGCGACCATGTGGGCCAGGCTCTCGACATCTGCAAGCGCACCGGCGCGAGCCTGGGCTGCATCGTGGAACTGGCCGCCAAGCTCAAGGCCCAGGGGCTGCCGGACAGCCAGGTCTTGAACGGCATCGGCTTCAACATCGGCGGCACGGTGACCCACCAGGGCATCAGCGTGACCATGACCCAGGCCCACCACTCCTGCGAGTCGGGCGTGCCCACGGGTTTCATCATCCGCCTGGAAGACGGCTACACGGTCTACCACGCCGGGGACACGGGCGTCTTCTCGTCCATGGCCCTGTGGGGCAAACTCTACAAGATCGACCTGGCCCTTCTGCCCATCGGCGGCGTATTCACCATGGACCCGGCCCAGGCGGCCCTGGCGGCCATGATGCTCAGGTGCAAGAAGATTTTGCCCATGCACTGGGGCACATTCCCGGCCCTGGAGCAGAACGTGGATGCTTTCAGAAAGGAACTGGACAAGCTCGGCCTGGCCGAAAGCCTCATGCAGGCGGAGGTCGGAGTGCCCCTGGGGCTGGTGGGCTGAGCGGCTGGCGGGAATCTCCCGCAGAGACAAGGACAAGGCGGCCCGGTCGATCACAAGACCGGGCCGCCTTGCTTTTAGAGGGTCGGAGGCGTGATCTCGCCGCTCTCCACCATGCGCTCGATCTGGTCCACGTCCTTGTCGCCGCGTCCCGACAGGTTGACGATGATGATCGTGTCCGCGGAAAGCGTCGGCGCGATGCGCAGGGCATGGGCCAGGGCGTGGGATGATTCCAGGGCCGGGATGATGCCTTCGGTGCGCGAAAGCAGGAAGAAGGCGTCCAAGGCTTCGTGATCGCTGGCATGCACATATTCGGCGCGGCCCATGTCCTTCAGATGGGCGTGCTCGGGGCCGACGCTGGGATAATCGAGCCCGGCGGAGATGGAGTAGACCTCGGCGGGCTCGCCCTTGCCGTCTTTGAGCATGTAGGAATTGAACCCGTGCATGACGCCCGGTTCCCCAAGACAGAGGGTGGCCGCGTGCTCCCCATAGTCCAGTCCCCGACCGGCGGGCTCCACGCCGACAAGCCGCACCTCCGTGTGGGGGATGAACTCGGAAAAGAGTCCCAGGGCGTTGGAACCGCCGCCCACGCAGGCGATGCAGTAGTCGGGCAGCCGACCTTCGGCTTCCAGAATCTGGGCCTTGGCCTCGCGGCCGACGATGGACTGGAATTCGCGGACCATGAGCGGATACGGGTGCGGGCCCACCGCCGAACCGAGCAGGTAAAAGGTGTTCTCGGCATCCTGGACCCAGGCCATGAGCGCCTCGTCCACGGCCTCCTTCAGGGTCTTCTGGCCGCTCTCGGCAGGCACGACCTTGGCCCCCATCATCTGCATGCGGAAGACGTTGAGCTTCTGGCGCTCCACATCCACCGCACCCATGTGGATGGTGCACTCCATGCCCATGAGCGCGGCCGTGGCCGCCGTGGCCACGCCGTGCTGCCCCGCGCCGGTCTCTGCGATGATCTTCTTTTTGCCCATGCGCTTGGCCAGCAGAATCTGGCCGATGGTGTTGTTGACCTTGTGCGCGCCCAGATGATTCAGGTCCTCGCGCTTGAGGTAGATCTTGGCCCCGCCGCAGCGGCGGGTCAGGTTGGCGCAGAAATAGAGCGGGTTGGGCCGGCCCGTGAACTGCCTCTGGTAGTATTCGTATTCCTTGATGAAATCCGGATCATTGCGGTAGCGCTCAAAGGCCTCGGCCAGTTCGTTCAGGATGTCCTTGATCGGTTCGGGGACGAACTGTCCGCCGTAGGTGCCAAAAAAACCGTCGGCTGTGGGCATGGTCATGAGGAGTCTCCTTGGGGTTCGAATAAAAAAACCGCGGTCAGTCTGCACTGCCGCGGTTGGTATTTTGCTCATCCTTTGATGGATTTCAGGCCAAGACGCATCCCACGGCATGTCTCGCATGCCGCCACCAAAGAAGGGAGATGCCGCTGGCCGTGGTATTCATGGCTAAAATTTCTGCCTCTGCACTGAGCGTTTGTCAAGCCATAATCGATCGGATACACAGATGCGGCACGATCACCCAAGGAGATTTTCAGCATGATCACCAAAAACGACGACACCCGATGGCACGAGCTCATCCCGGGCATCAGCGTCAGCACCCTGGTTCACGGGGACAAGACCCTCATGGCCCGTTTCGAGCTCAAAGAGCACTCGTATCTTCCCATCCATTCCCACATGCACGAACAGACCGGCTATCTGATCTCGGGCCACATGACCATGACCATCGGCAATCAGGAACATCATTTCGGCCCCGGCGACAGCTGGTGCATCGCTCCCGGCGTGGAGCACGGCGCGGTCATCCATGAAACCTGCCTGGCCATCGAGGTATTCTCCCCGGTGCGCGAGGACTACAAGCCCTACCTGCCGGCGAATAAAAGCCGTTCATGAGCAGCGCATCCTTTTCACGCACCTTCACGGTGGAAGAAGCCGCTGCCGCCTGCGACATCCTGGCGAAGCTGACCGGACTGCCCAAGGCCCGCATCAAGGACTGCATGACCAAGGGCGGCGTGTGGCGGTCCCGCCCCGGACGCTCGACGTCCCGGCTGCGGCGGGCCTCCGCGGAAGTCGAACCCGGCGAGCGCCTGGAGATCAATTACGATCCCGCCCTGCTGGCCCTGGTTCCGGCCCAGCCGGAACTCATTGCCAAGGCCAGGCACTATTCCGTCTGGAACAAGCCCGCCGGAGTCTTGTCCCAGGGCACCCGCTTCGCGGACCACTGCACCCTGCCCCGTCTGGCCCAGGCCGAACTCGGCTCCCGAAACGAATTGCACCCGGTCCACCGCCTGGACCGCGAAGCACGCGGAATCATGCTCCTGGCCCACGACGGCAAGGCGGCCGCCAAACTGGGGGAACTTTTTCGCCAAGGCGCGGTAATCAAGGAATATGCGGCCATCGTGCGCGGCATTCCGGACTGGACGGACATCGAGGCAACCGATCCCCTGGACGGCAAAGAGGCGCGTTCGCGCTTTCATGTAGTCCAGAGCGACCCGGCCTCGGACATGACCCTGCTGCTGGCCCGCATCGACACCGGACGCAAGCACCAGATCCGCCGCCACCTTTGCGGCCTGGGACATCCCGTCATGGGTGATCCGCGCTACGGTCGCGGCACCAGGCGGGTGCAGGAGCTGCAGCTTGTGGCCAGAAGCCTGGCCTTCACCTGCCCGTTCACGAATGCACCCAAGCAATGGGCCGTGCCGGATCTTCCTTTCCCCCCTGACGTTTTCTGACTGAGCCAGACCGCCTTTGTTGAATCCTTGTCTGACGCGCCGAGGTCTGGGTTTCAGGTTTTGCTTTCAGATTTTCCAAACCGCGTGCTCGGCGCCTCAAGGTCCGTTGTCGTCATGGTCTTGAGGTGCGTCGGCTGTCTGACTGAGCCAGGCGTCGTTTGTTGAATCGTTGCCTCATGTCCGGTCCGGGTATTGCGCTCTGCACGCAACGATTCAACTCTACGAGGCCGGCGAAGGAGTTCCGGCGGGCCTCAAGGCCATGACGACAACGGACCGCTTACCGCAATAGGATTCCCACAAAAAAATGTCACCTCCTCATTCAAGGTGATGACATTTTCTTGCGCAACAACAGTTTTAAATATTTTATCAACTATTTTAATACATAATTTAAAATGACGTATACACTATCGGCAATCCAGCGTTGACCCATTCATCAAATCCGCCATCCAAAATATACATGTCTGAAAATCTCAGCTTCTCCATGGCCCTCAAAGCAAGCGGACTTTGCCTGCCCTTCTGGCAATAAAGAAGAATTTTTGCATCTCTATCCAATTGAGAAATAATTCTTTTAAATTTCGTATCATAATAATGAACCAGCTTTGCGCCTTCGATGTGCCCATCATCAAACTCATTTTTCGACCGTAGATCAATAATGATGAATTGTGGATTCTCCTTGTTCGCTTCGATCATTTTTTGGGCTTCAAGCGGAGGCAGCAAATGCTCGCTTGCGGATGCGATGCCTGAAGCAAAGAAGAATATCCCGAAAAAAAGCACAAGAAACGCATACCTACCTGAATTTCCCATAATCCATCCGTTTGCTAAAGCGAAATTGGGCGTATCTATTTGAAATCCGACACAACCATTATCTATGTTTTTTTGAGCTTTCGCGCAACCAGCCGTGTCTGTGAGCAAGGCGAACAGCCCGACCCGGCCACGCTGCGCAGCGCACATGCCGGACCGTGGACGAATTTGCTGGCCCCTCGCCAATAGCGCAAGAACAGTCACGGTCACCCGCAACGTCCACTCCCTTCACCACGCCCGATCCGCGAGCCACTCTTCGCGGCTCTGGCTTCTAACAGGCCGAAAGTGTAGAGTTTGTAGCGCATTTTGGGCCAGCATTGCCAATTTTTCCCCTGTGCGCTATGTCGGAAGTAACCAGGAAATTCACGTTGCGCCGCAATGCTCAACCCCCAATGCCCATCATTTTCGAATTTTCTTGTTTGGACCAGGGTCACGGCGAACCCTAAACCTGTTTCTTAACTTTTTTCCATGGAGGTCAGCATGACACGACAACTGTCTTTCAAGGCGCAACAGCGCGAGGTGGAACCGCATTACCGCAGCCAGATCGACGCAGCCGAATCCACGGAAGACGTGAAAAAGTTTTACGAACGCACGATCTCCGACTTCTTGAACAGGGCCATAGGCGACCAGATAGAAGTGCAGCCCGGGGACGTGGTCCTCGATCCGGATGGCAAGCAAGGGTACACGGTGACGAAAAGGCTGCGCGACGACGAAACGTTCAACCGCATGCACGCCCAATCCGATCTGCCCGACATCATGCTGCTTTTGACCGAGAGAGCGCTGAACAGACATAAATACCTCGTCACCAAGCAGCCGGACAAGACGGAAAAGAAAATATTCCCGGTGCCCGGGCCCCGCAGAAACTAGGGGGGCCGGGCTTGTCCAACGGGCCCGCGACGCCGAAGCGGCCGTATAGCAAACGTCGTGGCCGAACCGGTGCTCGTCCGGATTCGCAGACCAGGTTTATCCTGGCCTCATTTCCTGGTCGGACGCAGGCCAGTCTGCTGATTTTCCTGGCAATCGCTTCGTGGCGGTTCATTTTCAACAGGCGTTGCCAAAGCCCCTTGAGAGCGTTATATTTACAAGTGAACATCGCCAGCTCGCCCAGACTCACGGCCCGAAACCCGCTGTAATTCCATCCCCTTTTGATTCGGACGATGTTTGATTTTGTCCCGCATGGAAGTCAAAAACCCGTAATAAGGAGGAAGACAGCATGAAGATCCTGGCAGCGCTCGACCAATCGAACTACGCGACTCTGGTACTCAAAAAAGCTGTGGAAATTGCGGAAAAGGAAGGCGCGGAACTGACCGCCTTGACCATCTCCAACGCGCCGTTCACCAATTTGTATCTGGGGGAACTCTCGGGAGAATTTCTGGCTAAAATCCGCAAAAGCCTTGAGGACTCCGTGCAGCGGATCAAGGAGCAGGCCAAGGCGGCCAAGGCGGCTGTCAATGTCGTGGTCCAGGAAAGCCCCTCTCCTGCGGATGCCATCGTCGAATACGCGGAGAAAAACGGCATCGACCTCATCGTCATCGGCAACAAGGGCGCGGGAGCGGTGGAACGCTTCCTCATCGGCAGCGTTTCAAGCAAGGTTGTTTCACATGCCCCGTGCTCGGTCATGGTGGTCAAGAAGTAGCAGAGCAGTCGCGATTCTTCAAAAATGCCGACACTCTCAAACGTCAAAAAGCCCGACTGTATCGGGCTTTTTGGCGTGAAGACATGGTTGTCGCATCAAAAAAAGACTCCGGAAATCAGCGGACCATCGCCCGCAACGCATTCAAAATCCCGTCCCGATTGATGCCTATCCTGGCCCGGAGTTCCTTCTGGCTGCCGTGCTCGATGAAGCGGTCCGGAACGCCCAGCCGCTTCACGCGCAGGCTGGACAGCGCGTCGTGGTCGGCCAGAAGCTCAAGCACGGCGGAACCGAATCCTCCGGGCAGGGCATTCTCCTCGACCAGAAGCATGAAGGGCTGCGACCCGGCCAGGGCCAACAACTGCTCCTCGGGCAGGGGCTTGACGAAGCGGGCGTTGAACACGGCCACTTCCCTGCCTGTCTCCTCGCACAGCATTCGCGCCGCCTCCAGGGCGGGGTTGACCCGGCTGCCAAGGGCCACAATGACTCCGTCCGAGCCCTCGCGCAGCAGCTCGCCCCGACCGAGGGGAAGAATTTCCGGCGTCTCGACCAGGGCCGCGCCCTCGCCCACTCCGCGCGGATACCGCAAGGCCACCGGCCCCTCATGGGCCAGGGCCGTGGCCAGCATGTGCTGCAGCTCGGGCTCGTTGCGCGGAGCCATGACCACCAGCCCCGGAATATGGCGCAGGAAGGACAGGTCGTACACGCCGTGGTGAGTGGCTCCGTCCTCGCCGACCAGCCCGCCCCGGTCCAGGCAGAAGGTCACGTTCAGATTCTGCAGGCAGACGTCGTGCACGATCTGATCGTAGGAACGCTGCATGAAGGTCGAATAGATGGCCACCACGGGCTTCATGCCCTGCGAGGCCAGCCCGGCGGCAAAGGTCACGGCGTGCTGCTCGCAGATGCCGACATCGAAAAAGCGTTCCGGAAACCTGTCCGCGAAGCAGCTCACCCCGGTGCCCTCGGGCATGGCGGCGGTGATGGCCACGACGCGCTCGTCCTTTTCGGCCAGCTTGCACAGCGTGGAACCGAAGACCTCGGTGTAGCTGGGCAGCGGACAGTCCGCGAACTTTCGCGCCGCCCCGGTCTCGGGCTCGAAGCAGCCCACCCCGTGAAAAAAGGTCGGGTTGGTTTCGGCCGGCGCGTAGCCCTTGCCCTTCTTGGTCAGGACATGGACCAGAATGGGGCCTTCCAGCTCGCGGGTCTGCTGAAAGACATTGGTCAGCATGCGCATGTCGTGCCCCTGCAAGGGGCCGATGTAGGTGAAGCGGAACGCCTCGAAGAGCATACCCGGCGTGAAGAAACTTTTGAGGGAGTCCTCGCTGCGACGGGCGTATTCGGCCAGATCGTCGCCGATTTTGGGGATCTGGCGCATGATGTTCTCGGCTTCCTTCTTGAAACGCTGCACCCAGCGCTTGGACAGCTTGCGGCTGAGGAATGACGACAGCGCCCCGACGTTGCGCGAAATGGACATCTCGTTGTCGTTCAGGACCACGACCATGTTCTTGCCCAGCCCCCCGGCCTGGTTCAGCCCCTCGTAGGCCAGTCCGGCGGTCATGGAGCCGTCGCCGATGACGGCCACGACCTTGTGATCCTGATGGGCCAGGTCGCGGGCGGCGGCCATGCCGAGGGCGGCGGAGATGGAGGTGGAAGAGTGGCCGACGCCGAAATGATCGAAGGGGCTCTCGCAGATGCGCGGAAAGCCGCTGATCCCGTCCAGCTGGCGCAGGGTATGGAAGCGTCCGAGCCTGCCGGTCAACAGCTTGTAGGCATAGGCCTGATGCCCCACGTCCCAGACGATGCGGTCGCGGGCGGGGTTGAAGACGCGCAGCAGCGCCATGGTCAGCTCCACCACGCCAAGGGAAGGGGCCAGATGCCCGCCCGTGGTGGACACGGTCTGAATGATCATGCGGCGAATCTCTTCGCCAAGCCTGGTCAGTTCCTTTTCATCCATGGCCTGCACGTCGCCGGGGTTCTTGATGGCGGCCAGGATGGGAAAAAGTTCCTGCAGGGTTTGCTCAGTCATTGATGCTCCTAATGCGTTCTATCCAAAATATAGAGGGCCACGGCCCGCAGAAAATCGGCGCGAGGGTGGGAAAATCCCGCCAGGGCGGCCAGGGCCTGATCCACGCTCTGCCTGGCCAGCACCCTGCTCTGATCAATGCCGAGCAGGGCCGGATAGGTCGATTTGCCCTGGGCCACGTCGCTCCCCACAGGCTTGCCAAGCGCGGCCTCGTCCCCGATCACGTCCAGAATGTCGTCCGTGACCTGAAAGGCAAGGCCTATGGCCCGCCCATACTCCGAGGCCTTGGTCTGCCCGGAGTCGTCTCCGCCTCCAAGAATGCAGCCCGTGACGCAGGACGTCTCGATCAGCGCCCCGGTCTTCTTGGCGTGCATCTCGCGCAGCTGCGGCAGGCTTGCGAATTTCCCGGTCAGGCCCATGTCCAAAACCTGGCCGCCGACCATGCCACGCGGACCGGCAGCAGTCGAGAGGTGAAAAACGGCCTTGAGGATCCTCTCCGGACGCAACTCAAGGGACGACGCCAGGGTGAAGGCCTCGGTCAAAAGGCCGTCCCCGGCCAGGATGGCCGTGGCCTCGTCGAATTGCTTGTGATTGGAAGGCTTGCCCCGGCGCAGGTCGTCGTTGTCCATGGCCGGGAGGTCATCGTGGATGAGGGAATAGGTGTGGATGCACTCGATGGCGCAGGCGAAATCGAGCACCGCGTGCGTGCTTCCCCCCGCCAGTTCGGCCCAGGCCAGGCAGAGCACAGGCCGCAATCGCTTGCCGCCGGCCATGAGGGAATATTCCATGGAAGCGACCAGAGGCGCCGGACTGCGGCCATCGCCAAAAATCGTGGCCAGGCGGGCTTCCACCAAAGCGCCCAGGGCCTTAAGCTCGGCCTTCATTTCCTGCGGGTTCATGCTTCGTCTCCGGACGCAATACCGGATTGGGCCGCTGATTCCTGGCCGGCGCTCTCGACGATGATGCGGGCCTGCTCCAGTTCCGCCGCGCATTCCTTGGAAAGGCGCACTCCTTCCTGAAAGAGTTTCACGCCTTGCTCCAGGGGCAGGTCCCCGCTTTCAAGCAGGGCCGTGATCTCACGCACCCGTTCCAGCCGTTTCTCAAAAGTCTGTTGTGCTTTTGCCATGTCATGCCTTGTTTATTGGCTTTGTTTCGCGAAAAAAAGGGCCGCCGGGTCCATGGCCAGATCGAGCACGTAGAGGCCCAGGTGCAGATGCGGCCCCGTGACCC
>Ga0265295_1007755_pt1 | contig 12209 bp, 11 predicted proteins | sample Munlansysbiofilm_FD_192503 | JGI IMG/M metagenome (GOLD analysis project Ga0265295, IMG submission 192503) | Leachate microbial communities from a municipal landfill in Southern Ontario, Canada - Methane capture system biofilm | ecosystem: Engineered > Solid waste > Landfill > Unclassified ... | reverse complement strand
GACGACTACATCGGGCACGAACCTCGCGCACTGTCCACAAGGAGCGATATTCAGTCGCCCCGAGCGGCCTTCTCTGTGTTTACGGGGCTCTTAGAGTACGTGTATGCGGACCCAAGAAAGGCAGGCACGAGTTACGCGCAACCGGTGTAGCGCTCTAGCATGGACTCCCCTCTAGTCTCGGTCGTGCATGGGGATGGCAACCGTGCACACGCCGCCAGCGCATTTGCCTGCGGCCTCGATCTCCAGTGTCGGATGCGCTATGCCAAAGTCGTGGGCGAGCATCTTCTTGACGCGGCGCACCACCGTGGCGAGGTCTGAGAGCCGCTCATCGTCGACCTCGATGTGAGCCGACAGCGCGAACTCCTTCGAGGAGATGGCCCACACGTGGAGTGCATGAACGTCGAGGACGCCGTCCTCGGCGGCCATCGCGTCTGCTACTGCCCAGAAGTCGATTCCATCGGGTGCACCTTCGAGCAGGATGTTCGCGCTTTCGCGGACGATGCTCCATGCCTCTTTGACCATCCATACGGCGAGCACTATCGACACGATGGAGTCGGCGGCGTTGAACCCGAAGACCCATACGAGTGCACCGCCGATGACCACACCGAGTGAGGTGACAGCGTCCGCCATGAGGTGCAGGAAGGCACTCCGGGCGTTCAGGTCGTCGTCGCCCTTGAGCATGAACGCTGTGCCCGCATTAGCGACCATGCCGATGCCGGCGATGAGCATGACCGGAAGACCGCCGATCTCGACCGGATGTAGCAAACGACCCACGCCTTCGTACGCGATGAAGATCGCGATCGCCATCAGTCCGCTAGCGTTCACGAATGCGACGAGGACCTCGGCGCGACGGAATGCGAACGTCCGCTGCGGCGTGGGCGGCCGCTTGCAGATACGGTTGGCGCCGTAGCTCAGTACAAGTGACATGACGTCACTCATGTTGTGCGCTGCATCGGAGAGCAGGCTGAGGCTGCTGGAGAGCAGTCCACCGATGATCTGTATGACGACGATGAACAGGTTGACGCCGATGCCCACGAGCAGCTTGGGTCCGAGCATGTCGGGCGAGGCATGGCTGTGCGCATGTGAGTGCCCCGACGCGGTGCCGTGGTCGTGCCCGGTAGCTGCGGCTGAATCGTGATCGCGATCGGTGTGGTTCTGCGGGTACTCAAGTGGCGCTGTTGCCTCAGACATCGCTGTCATTGACCTCTTGGAGCGATTCGACGAGGATGCGAAGGCTCTCATTGGCGTTGGAAAACACCGTAGAGGCAAGCGCGAAGCGGGCGACTACGAGCGTGTCGACGATCTCGATCGGTGTGACGCCATGACGAAGCGCCTGTCCGATCTGCGTCTTGAGGCACGAGGGTGTACCGCTGCCGGCAACCGCCGCAATCGAGATGAGCTGGCGATACTTGTCGGGGATCGAGTTGTCCTCGTCTGCAAAACGCTTACTGCGAGCCTGCTCCTGCACCATCGAAGGCTTGATCTCGGCAAGCAGGGCCATGACCTCGGGGATATTGCCCATCTCGGTGGCCATCTTCGCAAGTATCTGTTCGATGGTTGGTTGCGCCATCTCGTTCATGGTCGTGCTCCTTTGTTGTCTTTTGCACACAGGCTGATCGAAGCACTCGTGATGGAGTGCGTTGTGCGACACCTACACGAGCCATCCGCCGAAGGTATTGAACGAGTACCCGATGATGAGGATGCCGGTGACCACGATGGCGAAGAACGTTGCAAGGAGCGGCCACTTCACGACTCTCTTCAGCAGGACAAGCGATGGGAGTGAGAGTGCGGTGACGGCCATCATGAAGGCAAGTACGGTTCCGATACCCACACCCTTGCCCACAAGCGCCTCGGCAATCGGCAGTGTGCCGAAGATGTCCGCATACATCGGCACGCCCACCACGGTCGCGATGAGTACCGAGAAGGGATTCTTGTCACCGAGCACTGTGGAGATGAACCCCTGTGGAATCCAGCCATGGATGGCTGCGCCGATGCCCACACCGATAAGGATATAGAGCCAGACCTTCTTGATGATGTCACCGACCGCCCGAATGGCAAATGCACGGCGCTCGCGTCCCGTCATCTCAGGCAGGTCGGCCTCGGCAAGATGTGTTCCGAACACGAAGGGCTCCACGAATCGTTCGAGTTTGAGCGCACTGATCGCTGACCCGCCGATGACTGCGAGGACCAGTCCGACGACCACGTAGGCGATCGCGATCTTCCAGTTGAAGATGCTGGCGAGCAAGATGACCGAGGCAAGATCCACCAGTGGCGACGAGATAAGGAACGAGAACGTCACACCGATAGGCAACCCGGCCGAGGTGAACCCGATGAACAGCGGGATGGACGAGCATGAACAAAACGGCGTGATCGTGCCAAGGAGCGCTCCCAGGATGTTGCCACCGACGCCGGAGAACCTGCCGAGGATCTTGCGTGTGCGCTCGGGTGGGAAGTAGCTCTGGATATACGAGATCGTGAAGATCAGTACCGACAAAAGCACGAATATCTTGATCGTGTCGTACACATAGAACTGCACACTCGAGCCCACACGGTCGGCGAGCGAGAGGCCAAGAGTCTTTTCGACGAACATGCCGACAAGCTCGTTGAGCCACGTCATCTTCAGCAGTGCGTCATTGAGCCAGCCGAAAATGCTTCCGATCGCGCTCATGAGAGGCTCTTCGATAGGATGGACGCGATTTCGTCCGTCGATGGAACGCGTCCCGCGATCCGGATCTCGCCGTTTACGACAAGCGCGGGAGTTGACATGATCCCGAATGCCATTATGTCGGCGTAGTCGGTGACCTCGAGGATCTCGGCATCTACGCCGAGATCCTCGACGGCCTGACGCGCTCGCTGCTCAAGCTGCTGGCAGTTCGTGCAGCCCGGACCCAGTATCTTGATGATCATTTCTAGCTCCTTCTCTTCATACCGCATACTTCGAATACAATCGAACCTTGAGACGGAAGCTTGCCCCTTGCAGGGACCGCCGCCGGACTGCTATAGCATCCGCATCGCGTGGGATATCTCGTCGGGGAGTTCCCGGTGGATTCTGTAGTAGATCCACGTACCCTCCTTGCGAGTGCCTTCAGTACTGCGTCGATCCCTGCCTCGGTAAGATATGTGGTCGCAAGAGTAGTCATGATCACCTCTTGGTTCGATACATGTCGAAGTACATTCGCATGAGTCCGCTCGCGCAATCAGCCTCCGTGGGGCTTGTCCAGAAGACCTACGCAGTGCCCTCAGTGGTAGGACGGCTGCTTGCAGCGGCGCTGAGAGCCGGCAGCGAGAGCAGGGCGAGTAGGCCGAGACCGACTGCGTACACCAGGTAGAAGCGATCGAGCGAAGTCGCTTCGATCAACCGTCCGCCCAGTCCGGTGCCGGCGGCTCCACCCAGCATGAAGCTGAATGTCACGAGTGACATGGCGGCGCCGCGTGCCCTGGCCGCGAACTCCGTGGCGATCGTGAGCAGTGTCGAATGTGCGGTCATGAAGCCGAAGCCCAGCATGAAGATGCCGATGCCTGTGAGCGGCAGGCTCCGTGCGCCGACAAGTACAAGTACGTCCGCCGCCGCTGTGAGCATAAGGCCGAGTACCACTGTGTTGCGGAGGCCGAGTCGGCCGGCTATCACGCCACTGACGCGGCCGCCGATCACAGCCGCGACTCCGAAGGCGGTCATCACGCCGCCGATCGCCAGAAACGACAGGTCGTAGCGTTCGGCCAACACGGTTCCCAGATAGCTGAAGCTACCAAGTAGGAAGACACCCTCAGCCGCGATGATCGCGTACGTTCGGGCGCTCGCGCCGTGGCGAAGCAGTCGGCCGTACGGTTTGAGGAACTCGGCCTGCGGGTCGCGGGTCTCGTGCTTGCGCACCTCTGCTAACCCACGCCATAGCACGACGGTGATGATCGCCGAGAAGATCGCATAGACGATGAAGACGCCGCGCCAATCCACGAAGTAGGCGATGGCTCCGCCGATACCCATGGAGAGCGCCTGCCCCAGAAACGAGATTCCCATGAACGAACCGACCGCCTGATGCCGACGTTCTATGGGGACGGCGTCTGCGATGAGTGCGAGGGAGATCGGCATGGTCGCTGCGGCGAACACGCCCGTGAGCGCGCGGAAGATGGCCAGGCTGGTGAGTGTCGTGCCAGTGGCACAGACGGCGGTCGCGAGTGTGAAGACCGCCAGGGTGCCCAGCACGATGCGGGATTTGCCAAACCGGTCCGCTAGCGGACCGAAGATGAGCTGGAACAACCCGAAGGGCAACATGTATGCGGCGATCAATATCCCTGCCGATGTCGCCGGGACATCGAGACTCTTGGCGATTGCGGGCAGGATTGGCGATACCACCCAGTTATCTGCCATGACGATGAACCCGGCCAGCCCGAGCAGTACCACGAGATGATCCGTCTTCACGTGCACCCACCTCACTATAGTTCGATACATATCGAAACGTACGATGGGGAGCATACCCCTATAGGTATGGTGACGCAAGTACCGGGTCTGACTCCTCATAGGGATAGGTGATGGTGGACTGGAAGCATCAGCGTGTGTGCGTGTCGTGCCATCTTCGAGCAGGTAGTGCCGAGCAGGGGCTTGGTTTCTGTTGGCCGGGCCAAGTTACAATCGCTATAAGAGACGCTACACTCGGGTGCACTGATACTCTAATTCGTCTGTTCTGTGAGGCTCGACGCTTGTGATAAAGCTGCCTGGAGTACGCACTTCCGAGAGGTTCAGGGCCGGGTTCTCGCAAGAGCGAGGCCTGTCGATAGATCCCGGTTCGACGGGCGCGTCAGTCCGACACGAGGGGGGACTCGCATGACATCACCTGTACAGCCCGTGCTGCAGGTCCGCGCACTCGCCAAGCGCTACGGTGATCTTGAAGCCGTTCGTGGCATCGACTTCGAAGTCGCGCCGGGGGAGATATTCGCGCTCATAGGCCCGAATGGCGCCGGGAAGACGACGACTCTCAGGATGGTCGCCACGATCCTGAAGCCGACGTCCGGAGAGATCCTGGCAAACGGCTATGATGCCGTCGCCGATCCCGATAGCATGCGGGAGCAGATCTCCTACCTCCCGGAGGAGGCGGGGGCGTACAAGAACATGAAGGCGATCGACTACCTCAAGTTCGTTGCCGGTATCTTCTTCGACGACCGGGAGCGAATGGCCAGGGCGATCGAGGTGGGGCGCAAGGTCTCCGGCCTTGGCGATCGACTCGACGATAAGCTCGGCTCGTACTCAAAGGGTATGACGCGAAAGCTGCTTCTCGCGCGAACCGTCATGACCGAGCCGGCACTCGCGATACTCGATGAGCCGACCAGCGGACTCGACGTGATCAACGCGATCGAGCTGAGAGAGCGGATCAAGGAGATGGCCCGCGGTGGCATGTCGGTGTTGCTCTCCAGCCACAACATGCTCGAGATCGAGTATCTGTCCGATCGCGTCGCCATGATCGCCGCCGGTCGGATCCACGCCACGGGCACCCCTGCTGAGCTCAAAGAGCGGTACGACGCCGAGAACCTCGAGCAGGTCTTCGCTCAAATAGCTCACGACGGCAAGGAGGTCATGTGATGAGGCGCTTCTTGATCCTTCTGAAGAAGGAGCTCAGTGAGCTCCTTACTTTGCAGACGCTGCTGCCGTTCGTGGTAGTCGTTCTGATGTTCGCGGGGCTCGGTCAGACGCTCTCTTCGGTGAGCGCGGAGGTCGAGACCAACATCAACGTCGTCGTGGCTGACCACGATGGCGGCGCGTTCTCGGGTGCAGTGATGGCAGCTCTCGAGCAGGCAGGGCTGGAGCCTGTGGTCACCACCACGGTAATCGATGACTCCAGTGCCGCCCGGGTGCTCGAAGATGCCGATGCCACTATCGCCCTTGAGATCCCCGCCGGATTCTCAGCAGCGCTTGCGGCCGGGGAGCAGCAGCAGGTCGAGTCGTGGGCGCGGATCCGGCACTTCTCGTTCGTGGGCAACGAGGAGATCGAGGCGCTCGAAGGGGCGCTTGAACTCGTCAATTCGACGGTTGCGGCCGCTATTGCGACAGAGGCCGCGCCGGACGTTCCGGCTGCCCCACTACAGCGTCCGGTCATACGCTCCGAGCACGTCATGGTAGGAGACAAGACTGCCGAGGCGCCGGCTATGGCCGTGATGAGCTTTGTCAGCCAGCAGACGATGTTCATCCCGATCGTACTGTTCCTCGTCATCGTCTTCGCTGCACAGATGATCGCCACAGCGGTGGCGACCGAGAAGGAGAACAAGACCCTCGAGACGCTGCTCTCATATCCGGTGAGCCGGACGAGCATCGTCACGTCTAAGATGGTGGCTGCCGGACTGATCGCACTGCTGGCGGCAGGCGCGTACATGTTCGGCATGTCCAAGTACATGAGCGGTATCAAGACCGGACTCGGCGGTGGCGTGGAGTCCGAGGCGGCACTTCAGGCATCCGAGGCTGCGATGCGACAGCTCGGCCTTACCTTCAGCACGAGCGACTATCTACTGCTCGGCCTCACACTCTTTGCGAGCATCCTCACCGCACTGGCGATTGCGATCATCCTCGGCGCCTTTGCGGAGAACGTGAAGGCCGTCGGAACGCTCATCATGCCGCTTATGGTGCTCCTGCTTATCCCGTACTTCCTGACGCTCTTCCTCGATCTCTCGGTGCTTCCGGACGCTGCGCGCTACGCCGTGCTCGCGATCCCGTTCACCTATCCGTTCATCACCGGTCCCAACCTGTTTCTCGGCAACTATGGGATCGTCTGGTGGGGGATCGGCTATCAGCTCGTGTGGTTTGCTGTCTTCGTGACGATCGCAGCGCGGGTCTTCTCGAGCGACCGTATCCTCACGATGAAGCTGTCTCTCGGCAGGAAGAAGAAGTAGCCGGTCAGTCAGAGAGTGGTAGCGAAAAACCTGAGCGCAGGACAGGCTGGATGATCACTGTTGGCCAAACGTGAGGATACCGGTGCACGATACCTTTCAGTTGCGCGACCCGGAGTCCACACATATGAACATCGCGGTCGGCGCACTTCTTGAGGGTCCTGGGTTCCAGTACGACGGTGTGTGGATCCACCGACGGGGCGGAACCCTGTACTGTGACGCCGTCGTTCGGCCGTCTGACTCCATAGATGACACTGAGGCAGTGGCCCTCATCGACCGGGCACAGACGGTCTTGCAGGGGATTGCGGTTGCATCTCCGATATTCGCGAGCCTGCGTGCTGCGAGCGCTACGCGATTCGGTGTGGTCGATGACTGTGCGACGAGTTGGAGAACGGTTGTCGAGCTCGTGGATGGTCAGCTCGTGTGGGCCCGGCGGCAGGCCGCCCATCCCTGGCGACGGTAGGCGGGGTCGCGCGGATCATCGATCGCGTTCCGGATCGCTGGGAACGAGCGTGAGCACGGAGCCGTCTTCATGACCGACGAGGATCGTGTCGGCCCGTCGGCGAGCGAAGATCCCGCATGCGATGACACCGGGGATCGCATCCAGGGCGTCCTCCATATGGAGAGGGTCGGACATGTCGAGACCCCGGATGTCCACGAGCGGATTCCCTGAGTCCGACACGCTTCTTGCGCGCAGCTCGGGCGAGCCACCAAGCGCCATCACGGCAGCCGCTATATCGGCAAGCGCGTGGGACTCCACCTCGAGCGGAATCGGTGCATGGATGCCAAGCCGGTCCACCAGCTTGCTTTCATCGACTATGCATACCCACGTGATGGAGGCAGAAGCCACGCGCTTCTCGCACGCGTGAGCGCCACCTCCACCCTTGATCGCCCGGCCGATGTGGTCGATCTCATCGGCGCCGTCGACATAGAGCAGCAGGGGCTCGTCGGCTGACTCGAGTGGGATGGGTTCGATGCCGATGAGACGCAGGTGCTGTGCGGTGTCGAGTGAGGTCGCAACGGCGCGCCTGACAGGCACGTCGCTTGTGCCAATGACATCGATGAAGCGGGCTACGGTGCTCCCAGTGCCGACACCGAGGACGGTGTCGGGGTGGAGGTAGGCGAGGGCCGCCAAGGCCGCCAGCTGCTTTCCGGCATCGGTCGTGGTCACGGCTCCACCTGCACGAGATGACCCTCGGCGAAAGGCGTACCGGGGTCCAGGCCCATCTGCTTCCAGAGTGCGCGTGGTAGTCCGACATCTGCGAGATAGAGCGGGGACAGTGTGCGCAGTCCCTCTTTAGGGAGTGCCAAAGTGACAGTGGCAACGGACCGGACTGCGCCTGGAAAGCTATGCCCTGAGGGGAAGTCGAGCGATATCGGCGTGTGGCTGTTGGCCCAGGTCGCGAGCTCTGCCACACGTCCTCGAAGCGCTCCCGAGAGGCCGTAGCCCACGAGGGCGTCGACGGCGATATCGCCGGTCGGGTGGTCTGACGGCACGACTCCCATCTCTGCCAACGTGGCAAGCTGATGCTGTCCCGCATCGTTCAGGTGGTTTGATGCGAGCACGATCTCGACATCGCGACCTCTCGCAACGAGATGGCGCGCGGCGCACAGACCGCCACCTCCATTGTTGCCATCGCCTGCAAGTATCGTGACCTTGCCTTCGCTGGAGACCCGCATCACGACCTCGGCGAGAGCGGAGCCCGCATGCTCCATCATCTGCAGGAGCGTGATTCCGAACTCCTCGCTCGCAAGTCGGTCCGCATCGCTCATCTGCTCGATGGAGAGCCACGGCAACGTATCCGCGCTCACCGAAGGCAGGAACTCGGTCCCCGCGAGACGGGGCATCATCCGGGTCGCATACCATAGCGGCCATTCGGGGTCCTCGCCACCACTCGCAGCAAAGGCATCATGGTGGGCGTCGGCGACTTCACGCAGTAGTGCGCCAAGGCGGCGGGTGGTATCAGTCGACATGGGCGAAGACCTCCCCGAGGGTCTTACCGTATGGCCAGAAGCTCGATCTGTCGCCTGACTTCCACTGTGCCTGTAGCCCGGGGGTGTCGATGGCGTAGTCGGTGCGTATCTCGGCGGTGATATCACGAAGGTCGACGTGAAGCTCATGGATGGTCGGGCGTCCCCAGTACCAGTAGCCGTTGTAGATGGTGTGTATCACCAGGCCGGGCTTTAGCACGATCGTGTAGGGGATCATCGGTCTATGCATGGAGTCGGTGTATTCGGCGATATCGAGGTCGTCTGCCAGGGTCCGTCTTGGGTCGTGAAGGAACGTCCAGTGGGCGCCGACACCGGCCCGCAGCTCGTTGATCTCCATGAGTGAGTCAGTCGTGATCGTGACCAGTCTCGCGTAGCCCACATCGAGCTTCTGGCTGAACTCGACGAGGTCGTAGAGTTGTTGCCGGTCCTTGGGGCAGAAGTGACCCCTTAGCAGTGTGAGGATGAGCGGATCATCACCCTGGAGGCTGGACAGTCGTTGTGGCTGGTTGCGGTGGTCTCGCAGTTCGTAGTCGGGGAAGCTCGCGCCTGGAACCATGTCGGGTCTCATGAGGCCTCCATCAAACGACGTCGTCTACCCCTGGTGTGTACCCGAACGTCTGGGCTCTATCTGAGCACGAACTGTCTGGTATCGACGGGAGGTGAGTCGAGTGCGCTTGCTTTGGCGAGGTACGTGCGCACCGCCTTCCTTCTCGTAGACAGTGGCGATCCCCGCAGGTCAGTCTAGTGCATCGACATAAGTACCCAGGAGACCGGGCTCTTCATCGTGAGCATTCATCCCGCTATCCAGCCTCCCCGGAACCCCGCCCGCTGAAGGCCCTCGACCAGGGGTCCGCACCGCTTCATCAACTCCCAGAACCATCCGGTGAGGTGGTTCTCGATCATCATCACGATCGGGCCCTGGTCCAACCCGTAGTATCCCTTCGATATCCAGCCGCACCCATCACCGGCAGCGTCGTAGGTGGGGTTGAAACTGCACTTGAAGCCGTACACGCTTTCCATGCTGGGATACTGTTTGTGGAACGCCTCGATCGCTGGTAGCACGATCTCCGGTGCGAACGGCAGTGAGGCGATCGCAGCCCACGGAGCGATCGTGCCATCGTCAGGGCCCCATGGGACTGCACGCGCACGATAGTCCAGGAAGTGTCGTTCGCGGCCATCGATGTACAGCATCGCGGGTCCGGGGCCATCACTGGCGGTGATGCCCCAGATATCCTCGCTGTAGCCCTTGAAGTCTCGCGGGTTGCGGATGGCGTAGCTGCGCTGCACGTAGGTCGCCCGACGACTGTTCTCGAAGTAGTCGATACCGCGCGAGCGCGTGTACTCGTCCTGGATACCGCGGAAGTCCACCCATGCATGCGAGAGCTGGTGGACGAAGAGCGGGCCGCCGTAGATGAACTCCTGACCATAGAGCTTCTTCCACTTATAGGTGCGAAGCCATGCCTTGTAGCTCGAGGGTGGAAGAGGGTGAGTCGGCGACCCGAGGCCGAGCACGTAGAGCAGCAGGGCCTCGTTGTATCCGGTCCAGTGATACCGCAGGAACCCTGTCTCGGGCTTCCAGCCATGTGTGACAGCGGTGCTGCCGTTGCGTGCCCAGTCCCAGTCGACGCGTGCGTAGAGCTCGTCGGCGAGATCGCGTATCTCACGTTCCGCGGGTGTGTCGAGGTCGAAGTATGCGCCGCATGCGAGCGCACCCGCTATCAGGAACGTGGAGTCGATGGTGGAGAGTTCTGACTCCCATGCCCGGCGGCCGGTGTCCATATAGAGGAAGTGGTAGTAGAAGCCCCTGTAGCCGGTGGCGTTCGGTTCGGTGCCTTGCGGGGAGTCGCGGAAGAACCTCAGCGTGGTGAGCACGCGGGCGGTCGCATCCGGGCGGGAGAGGTATCCGTTCTCGGCACCGACGGTGTATGCGGCCAAACCGAGGCCTACGGCCGCGATGCTGCAGTGGGAGCCTGGTCGCGTCGTGTCACGCACGAGTCCGTTGTCCGGGTTCGCTTCGGCGATGAAGTACCCCAGTGTGTCGCGCTGGAGCTTCCGGAGTCGCCTCTCCGAGTACGTGTGGGCCATAGGTCGGGACTCCTCTGGTTGGGGGTGCTGCTCGGTATATCCCCACTCCAGCCCAAGCCCGCGGGTACTGCCCCTCCGGTGTCGGGTATCCACAAAAGCACGACATACCGGTGTGTCACGTCCTGAAGGAGGGCCATGTCCAATCGCCTGGTATCGGAGACGAGCCCGTATCTTCGCCAGCACGCGGACAACCCCGTCGACTGGTTCCCGTGGGGCGAGGAGGCGTTTGAGAAGGCGCGCCGAGAAGACAAGCCTATCTTTCTCAGTGTGGGTTACTCGGCATGCCACTGGTGCCATGTCATGGAGCACGAGAGCTTCGAGGATGAGGCAACGGCTGCACTGATGAACGAGCACTTCGTGTCGGTCAAGGTCGATCGTGAGGAGCGGCCCGATGTGGACGCCATCTACATGAAGGCGATCCAGGCGATGACCGAGCGTGGAGGGTGGCCGATGAGCGTCTTCTTAACGCCCGATCGTGAGCCGTTCTATGGTGGGACCTACTTCCCGGACACGCCACGCCATGGCATGATGTCGTTCATTCAGGTACTCGAGCGTATCGCGGAGTTGTGGGAGACACAGCGCGACGAGATCGTCGACGCCGGGGTCCGGTTGACTGCCGTACTCGTCCAGGGCGGAGCGACGGCGCACACACCAGGTGGTTCGTTCGGTCCCGAAGTGCTTGATATCGCCGTAGCCGGACTGTCGCGTGCGTTCGACCGTACCAATGGCGGATGGGGCGACGCCCCGAAATTCCCCCAGCCGGCGGTCCTGGAGTTCGTTCTGCGTCGATACCTGAGCACCGGTGATGTGTGGCTCCTGGAGATGGTCACCAGCACGCTCGACGCGATGGCGCGTGGGGGGATATATGACCAGCTCGGCGGAGGTTTTCATCGCTACGCCACGGACGCTGTCTGGCTCGTGCCACATTTCGAGAAGATGCTCTACGACAATGCGCAACTCGCGCGCGTTTACCTGCACGCCTGGCAGGTCACTGGCGACAAGCTCTACCGGCGCATCACCGAGGAGACCCTCGACTACGTTGCCCGCGAGATGCGGGACCCGGCAGGCGGTTTTTACTCGGCGCAGGACGCCGACTCCGAGGGGGAGGAGGGGCGCTACTTCGTATGGACGCCCGAGGAGATCACCGCTGCACTCGACGGTCACTCGGCCGATCCGCAGGAGGACGCCCGACTCTTCATGGCCGCATACGGCGTTACCGGGCGAGGCAACTTCGAGGGTGCGAACATCTTGTCCGGTAACGC
>Ga0265295_1007753_pt1 | contig 12209 bp, 15 predicted proteins | sample Munlansysbiofilm_FD_192503 | JGI IMG/M metagenome (GOLD analysis project Ga0265295, IMG submission 192503) | Leachate microbial communities from a municipal landfill in Southern Ontario, Canada - Methane capture system biofilm | ecosystem: Engineered > Solid waste > Landfill > Unclassified ... | reverse complement strand
AACTATTCAAAAGAGCATCTACTTCTACCGTGACTTTTCTTTCGATTGGATCAAATGTGCCAATCCCCTCAATTTGTTCAGAAATAAGTTCTTCTAGATTTTGTCCAGTCACTCTTTCAGCAATCCAGCTTGCAGCAGTCATCGCCCAAGCGAGTGGAACATTACCAATCGTCACTTTATCTAAAGTCAAAAAAATCTCTTCAGTATCAATTTCTAGGATAAATGAGAGTAATAATCGAGTTTTGAAGGTGAACCCACCAACAAACGCGTGTAATCCAGATTCGATTTCAACAACATTTCCTTCTTTAAATCGAACCCAAGATCCTTGATAAGCATACATTTCTTCTTTTAAAACATAATTTTTTTCATCATCAGTTGCAGTATCCACTAAATAATTTGGATTCATTTCTTGAAATTGCGTTAATAGTAATTGATTCACAGTTTCTTGATTAATTTCCAAATCAAAAGTCGATGTTGGAGTCGCATCTAACAAAAATGCGTCGATTTCTTCAACAACCATTTCTTCAAAATTTACTTGTCCTGTTCCAGATGTGAATTCATCGACAGGAATATCAACACTTTTATACATTGCACCGACCAAAGCTAGAGGTATACCTATCAAGAGCAGTATCGGTAAGATAAACAATTTGAATAAAAATCCCATATGCTTCACTCCCTTCTTTTCTTCATCATATTACTTTTATGTTCAAAATACAATATATTTGCAAGCGAATAAAAAACAGGTATCAAAAATGATACCTATAGTTCTTCAACACTTAATGTGGAAATACCACCTAAAAGATAATTTGGAAGAGGTCCTACCTCATTTTGATAGTAAAATGCCGCAGCACCAATCATCGCTGCATTATCTGTACAATATTTCATGGATGGTATAATAATTTCTCGATTTGGAATTTCTTTAAATATACGATTTCTAAGTCCTTGGTTTGCTGCTACACCACCAGCAATGATGATTTGTTTCACATCATATGTTTCAGCAGCTAATTTTGTCTTTTCAATTAAAACATCTAAGACACTCGCTTGGAAAGATGCACACATATCATTAATATGGATTGTTTCATTTCTTTGCTCTGCATTGTGCACTAAATTAACAACTGCACTCTTTAACCCTGAAAAACTAAAATCAAATTTTGTTTTATCTAAATATGGGCGTGGTAGTTGATAAGTATCATGTCCTAATGCAGCGAGTTTATCAACAATTGGTCCACCTGGATAAGCTAGGCCAAGTGTTCTTGCAACTTTATCATAAGCTTCACCCACAGCATCATCAAGTGTAGTCCCAAGTAACTTAAATGACATATGCTTTTCCATGTAGATAAGTTCAGTATGACCCCCACTTATAAGCAGTGCTAATGCTGGAAATTTCATATCATGTTCAAGATTTGCTGCATAAATATGACCAATTAAATGATTAATACCAATAATAGGAATTTGATGAGCAAATGCAAATGCTGTCGCCGCATTAATTCCAACAAGCAAAGATCCAATCAAGCCAGGTCCTTTCGTGACGGCTACTAAATCAATATCACTTTCTTTAATATTTGCATTTAGGATGGCTTGCTCAAATACTCTTGTCATATGGACGACATGGTTTCTTGAAGCGATTTCAGGAACAACTCCACCATAGACTTTATGAATATCGATTTGTGACAAAACGATGTGAGATAAAACTTCTTTATAATCTTTTAGTATCGCAACACTACTTTCGTCACAACTACTTTCAACTGCTAATATAATCATTTTGTCACCTCCTTTATATAAACAATGGCATCTTCTTTTTCATAATAATTCGCACGTGTATGCGATGCTTTAAAACCAAACTTTTCATAAAAATGGCGTGCCCTTTTATTGCTCTTACGTACCTCTAAAGCAATTTTTAAGACACCTAAATTCTTTAAATAATCTAAAACATAAACCATCAATTGACTTCCTATACCTTGATCCTGATAATCAAGATCAACGACAAAGTTCATCATTTCTGCAAGTTCATCAATTGCTCTAAATCCCACATAAGCAACGATTTCTTTATGCATCTCATAAACAAAATAATGACCAAAAGGGTTAATCGCAAGTTCATCATATAAAAACGATTGTCCAAGCCCATCACCTAAAACTCTTTTCTCTAAATGGTGAATGGCTGGAACATCATTAAGATTTGCTTTTCTGATCATGATTTGTCTCTGCTTCCGTTTTTCTTAAATAGTTGGGGATTAAGTCGTGAACATTTGTGACATAATCGCTCTTTTCTCGAATCACTTTTGGACATACTTCATAGTGTCGATCATCGATAAACACCGTTTGAGCATCTTTATACAAGGGATTTTCTTTAAGTTCATTAAAAAGACGATATCCCTCTTCTAAAATAATCTCTCCATTTTGGTAGATTGCTGAAAAGACATGTCCTCTTCTTGCATCCATTAAGGCTGCAACTTTGCCTTCATATCCTGAAGTCATAAAAAGAAGTGAGCTGATTGTTTTTAGCTTCACATGTTTTGTATATGCAAGCATTTTACCAACCATCACTGCAATTCTTACACCTGTATATGATCCTGGTCCAACACCAATGATAACTTCATCAATATCATCAAGTTTTAATTTATTTCGCTTTAATACTTGATCAACACGATCTACTAAATATTTTGCATGGTCGCGAATCGCAATCCGTATTGAAAAATCGACGGGTATATCATCTTTGGCATAGCCAACAAACATGACATTTGTGGAAACATCAAACATTAAAGTTTTCATATTTTTTCGACCGCCCTTTTACATGGATATCCCACACATGTCATGATGATTTCTCGTGTATCTAGACCTGTTTTATTGATTTTAACGAGTAAATGATCTTTCGGTAATAAAGATTCCACTTGATATGGCCATTCAACGACAACCATCCCCATGCCATCAATATATTCTTCTAAATCAAAATCAGATCCTTCGCCGTCAAGACGATAAAGATCTAGGTGATAAAGTGTCCGAAGACGATCTTTTGATTGATATTTTTTCATGATTGTATATGAAGGACTATTTACAATGGTTTCAATTCCTAAACCTAAGGCTAATCCTTTTGTAAATGTTGTTTTACCGGATCCTAGATCACCATCGAGTAATATAACTACTTTAGGTTCATATTTCAATAATAGTCCGAGTTCATAACCTAAACGTTTTGTTTCTTCTGCTGAATTTGAAATTTTTTTCTTCATGAAACTCCTACTTTATAAAATGTTCAAAACCTTTCTTTCCTAAAAGAGCGAACATATTTTTCTTATATGCTTCAACACCTGGTTGATTAAATGGATTGACACCAATCCAATAAGCAGACATCGCACATGCAATCTCAAAGAAATAAACGAGATAGCCAAACGTATAACTATCCATTTTTGGAATTTGAATTAACAAATTCGGAACATTGCCATCCACATGTGCCATCATTGTGCCTTTTAAAGCTTGCAAATTGACATAAGATAAAGGCTTATTCGCTAAATAATTTAATTCATCTAAATCATTTTCTTCTTTGGTTAAATGAATATCACGATTAGGATTCATCACTTGAATTACGGTTTCAAATAAGTGACGTTCCCCATCTTGAATATATTGACCAAGCGAATGCAGATCGGTTGAAAATCCTGCACTTGCTACAAATAACCCTTTGTGGTCTTTTCCTTCGGATTCTCCAAAGAGTTGTTTCCACCACTCGTTTAAATATAATAGATTGGGTTCATACCCTACCATCATTTCAATCTTTTTACCTGACTCATATAAAAGCGAACGAGTCACAGCATATAAATATGCTTCATTTTTCTCTAAAAGTGGGTTTGAAAAACGTTCATATGCAGCTTTTGCACCTTGCATCATGGAATTGATGTCAACTCCTTGTGAAGCTAAAGGTAATAATCCTACTGCAGTTAACACACTAAAACGACCACCAACATCATCAGGTATGACAAACATTTCATATCCGTTTGTTTTAGATACTGAATAAAGTGCTCCACGCGCTTTATCTGTTGTTGCGTAAATACGTTCTTTTGCTTTTTCAACGCCATATTTATTTTCTAAAACACGTTTAAGTAATCTAAATGCAATTGCTGGTTCTGTCGTTGTCCCTGATTTTGAAATCACGTTAATTGAAAAGTCTTTATCTTCTAAATAATCGATTAAATTCGCCATGTATTCGCTTGACATGTGATGTCCAGCAAATAAAACTTCTAATGCGTCCTTTTTGAAAGGTGATTTTAAAAATTCTAATCCCGCTTTTGCGCCGAGATAAGATCCACCAATCCCAATGACCACTAAAACTTGGCTTGTTTTTCTAATTTTCTCACTTGCTCTTAAAATACGTTGATATTCTTCTTGATCATAATGAATCGGCAAGTCAAGCCAACCTAAAAATTCATTGCCTAATCCAGTCTTTTCATGAATCATTCGATGAATTTTATTTACTTTTTCTTGTAAATCTTCGGGTTGCGTCGTTAAAAATGGACGCGCATCCTTTAAACAAAGTTCGACGTATGCCATAATTTTAATCCCTCTATTTCTTAGATTTTTCAATCCAATGTGGTAAAGCTTTTGCTAAGCTGTGAAATCCTATTTTAATTTTTACTAATCTTTGAATCTTTGGATGCACAGGATGTGCCTTTTTATAACTGAGTTTAAGTCGTTTGTTTTCTTCATCAATTTCAATAACCATTGCTTCAATCTCGTCTCCAACACTCAGCATATCTTCGAGTGAGGATACATATTGATCTGACATCTCTGAAATATGAATTAATCCTGTATATTCATCGCAAGACACAAAGACACCATATGCTTGAATCCCTGTCACTTGACATATAATGCAATCATCTATTTTCATATCCAAAACCTCGTTCACATTATATCATATTTAGAAAAGGACTCAATTAAAAAACGCGTTGCCGCGTTTCATTGATAAGTTAAATAAACTCCAAGTCCACCTAGTCCAATATGTGCCGATATCACAGGACTAACAATACCTGCAAGTTTGACTTTTACTTTGTCGCCTAAATTATAAATTGCATGTTGTAGTTCTTTTGCAGAAACAGATTGATCAACATAGTCAATAATGACTTCTACTGGATTAGTTTCTAGCATTTTTTTGACTTCTTCAACAAGATACAATAATACATTTTGATGACTTCTGACTTTGTGTTCCAATTCTAAAACACCACGTCTAAATCTTAAGATTGGTTTAACTTTTAAGATATTACCAATAAATGCAGATACTTTACCTAGTCTTCCATTTCTAACGAGTGTTTGTAAATTATCTACGGTGAAAATGAGTGAGCCCTTTTCCTTTAAGAGTTCTAAATAAGCTAATCCTTCTGTGATTTTGTGGCCACCTTCAAAAAATTCAACCATTTTTTGAGCCAAATATGTGCCTCCACTAATGGTCGTTTCTGAGTCGACTACGTGAACATGTGGATTCTCAAAAATTGTTTTGGCAAGAGTTGCGGCATTAAAAGTTCCACTTAAGCTTTTGGATAATGTTAGACATAAGACCTCATCAAACATTTCTAATTGCTCTTTAAATGCCTCCATAAATACTTCAGGAGATGGTTGACTTGTCTTAATTTGCAATCCATCTTTCATCGCTTGAATGGCTATTTCTGGATCAAAAGTGCCATCGATATATTCTTCATTGCCAATGAGTACTTTGAGTGGGACGATGGTGATATGTTCAGTTTTCGCATAGGACTTATCCATTCCAAATGTTGAATCTACAATTAAACCAACCGTGCGTTTCATTTCTTCACCTCATCCATCATATTTTAATCGACTGTGACAACAGCAATAATTCCTGGAACGTTTTCTAATAACATCGTTTCAATACCTTGTTTAAGGGTAACATCAATTGCCATACATCCATCACATGCGCCAAGCATTTTGACATAAACAATGCCGTCTTCTACATTGATGACTTCAATATCTCCACCATCGCGTTGTAGGTATGGTCTTACTTTATGAATTAAATCTAAAACTTGTTGTTTTGTATTATCCATGACTTCACTCTCCTAATCGCACCTAGTATATATGATTTCTTTGAATTATTCAAATGAAGTATCTTGAGTATTTTTAAGACGTTTCAAAATATAATGACCACAATTCATACTGCAAGATTCATTTAAATAATCGGGGATTCTTTTAAACCCATTTGGACTTTTTGGATCCGAGTTAAATCCTTTTAATCGATGAATCCCAGAGGATACATCACCCACTAAATATGTATATCGATCGAATGCAACATCGACATAACGCTCTTGAAATTTAAGTAAATCAAAAGCATCTCGATGATTTTTAATAAGTTCAAATTGTCCAAATTCCGTGTCAATAATCATGTGATTTTCCTCCTAAGTAAACAAATTGCTTCTGCGGCCATAGCTTCTCCACGGCCAATGGCTTCTAGCCCTTCATAAGTGGTTGCTTTCACGCTAATTTGATCCGCATTTATTGATAAATGTTCACTAATGTTTTCTTTTATTTTTGAAATATATGGGTTTAATTTGGGATATTCAGCAAATACTGTGGCATCAATATTTACAATTTCATATCCTTTATCCTTAATTTTTTGATGTATATCCATCAGTAAATCCATTGAATTTGCATCTTTATATTTTGGATCTGTATCTGGATAAAATGTTCCTAAATCACCTAAAGACAAAGCGCCTAACATAGACTCTCCAATGGCATGCAATAAAACATCGGCATCGCTATGACCCAAAAGTCCTTTTGAAAAAGGTAATTTAAGTCCGCCTAAGATTAATGGTCTACCTTCAATAAGTCGGTGTAGATCGAAGCTTTTGCCAATTCTTAATCGATTCCCTTGATTCATTAATGACTCTACTAAAACTAAATCTTTCGCATAAGTCACTTTTAAGTTAGGCTCATCATTCATAACTACAAAAACTGATTCTTCTGGGTAAAAAGCTTGATATAACCCGATATCATCATCATAGGTTTGTTCACTTCTTAAGTATGCATATCTAATTTTTTCAGTTAAAAAGGCTTGAGGAGTTTGCGATTGAATAAAATTCTCTCTATTTTCGCTTTTTAAAACCCCATTTTCAAATCTTTTAACGGCTTGTGTCATCGGTTCGGCAAGTAAAATTGCATCATGCACACTTAAAGCTTTTTCAATTTCTTCAATTTTATGTTTTTGAATCAAAGGTCTAGCAGCATCATGAATAAATACATAAGGTGTTTTGACTTCTTTAAGTCCCCTCATCACACTTTCACCACGTGTTTTCCCACCGATGACTAGCGTAACACTTGATGGTATAAGTGATTTAATCGTTTCATAATCCGATTTTGAAACGACTAAAACAATGTCATACCCCAATTCCAAAAAGGTTTCTACGCTATATAAAAACAGTGGCTTATGGTGTATTTCAAGTAAAATCTTTGATTGATTTAATTTGGTTCTGCTACCTGTGCCTGCCCCAACAATTAATGCAGTATTCATAGTTTTCCCTTCACATATTCATCAAGTTTTTGGTCATGTTCATTATATTCAATTTCATCAATCTCTTGGAAATCATAAATCACACCGATCACTTTTTTTGGTCGATATTTTTGTAAAAATTGATCATAATACCCTTTGCCATAGCCAATTCGATATAAATCTTTAGATATCGCTAATGCAGGAGCAATCATATAATCAATAGCGGTATCCATCGGATTTTCTCCTTCAGGTTCCATCACACCAAATGAACTTTTATGAAATATCGTATCATCTGTGAATCGATAAAAATGCATGTCATGATGATCAATTCGTGGAAAAACAAAGACTTTATCATCACTGATAAGTCCTCTTAAATCAACTTCATTTCCCATCGGGTAAAAGATCGCAATCACTTTTGCTTTTTGATAGTTAGGATCTTTTTGAATCTGTTCTAAAATCGATGAATTTTGTTGTAATCTTTCTTCAACATGCATGTCATTTCTCAATTTGAGCATGTGACTTCTAATTTCTTTTTTTGTCATGCAATATCCTTATAATAACATCCTTGGTTTTCAAACTGTGGGTTTTCAGCAATCTTTAATGCCTGAAGGGCAGCTTGATACAATTCTTGTTCTTGTGTTGAATCACTACCACCAATGCTAATACCTGCATATACATCAAGTTCAACCGTTAATGATCCATACTGCATTATCAAGTTTAAGAATGTTGGATTTGATTTTATGCCATTGGCTAAAACATCCATCTTTCTTGTATCTGTAATGGTGACTGCAAATTCGAGTCCTGATAAACGGAAAATATCACCACTTTCAGAAACAAATGTTGAACGCATTTTTTTAATGTATTCAGCAATCATCATGTTCCCTACTTCTCTTCCGTGCATCTCATTAATTTTAGGAATATTTTTTAGTTTAAAGACCACAAGTTCAAAATATCGACTGTCATTGAAAAAGTGGTGCATAGAAACCATCAGTTCATGTTGATCTCTTAAGTTATCTAAAACATCAATATTAGAAGACATATAATGTTTCGTCTTAAGCGGATTAATGGTACCCATAATAAATGATCCACTCGTATCCTCAAAAAGTCTTTTTCCTTTTTCTTTAAACCAAACATAGCGATTATACACTAAGATGCGATATGAGGTTTGATAGTGTGGCTTATTTGGTGTTAATTCACCAATAAGGCTTAAATATTTCTTTAAATCTTCAGCTTCAATTCTCCGTCTAAAATCGGTTAAATCCATCAAATTTTTAGGTAGATCTAACATTTTAGTAAGCGAATCGGATGCCCATATCGTTCTTTCATCAAGATCAATATAGAATAATCCTTCTTCGGAAATCTCAAGTGTTGCAATAAATTTGTGTCTGACACTTTCTAATTCATTTGTCGTTTGGTTGAGTTCTTTCTCGACAGACAATAAATCATAATCTGTTTTCTTCTCTCCAACACAAATTCTTCCTTTATATTTACCAAGTGCATAAACAGGTTGCATCACCAAATGAAGGAAAATTTGAACACCATCCACATTGAGTAATGTTAACTCTTGAATCTCATCATCCCCAGGTTTTGCATGTTCCTTATAGGTTTGGTAATAACTTTCAAGCATTCGATTATTGACTTCTTGACCATTAAGTTTAATAAATCTGACGCGTTGATTTAAAACACTAAACAATTTTTTACCAATGACATCTTCTTTTTCTAAACCAATTTCATGAAGTAAAGAAACAGACATGTCTTTGATGCGTTCTTTTTTATCCACCACATAATATGCATTCCATTTGCTATTTTTGATTGATTTCACAAAAAGTTGATAATGGTTTGCCTTCAATGTGGAAGATTTAAACATGCGATAGAATGTGAATAAAAAGACAATATAAATATAAAATGTGAATCCGATATATACCCATTGATAAATATCATGATTTTCAATGGTGTTTTTATAAATCATAAGCGAAAAGATGGATATGGCAATATTAAGAAATGCCAAACCCATACTAAACTTGAGAACTTTTTCAGTTTGAATACTTTGGATTACGACGATGAACAAAGTCATCGTTGCGATTACCAAAGGATAAATTGGATGCTGAAGCATATCACTCACCACGTTATGTTAGGAAATATATAGGTAAAAAAGATGATTGTTAAAGTGACAAATATTGAAATAATCACAATTAATGCGGGATTTTTAGACAAATAAATCGATAATTTTTCTGCAACAATACGATTTGCAAAAAACTTGAAAGGTTCAAAAATTAACGTCATTATTTTTTTCATAGGTTACGCCTCACTTCATAAACATACTGATGTATTCCATCAACTTATCACGATCATTCAGTTTGAGCATGATCCCTTCAACAGCGATTGAAACATTCCCAGTTTCTTCAGAAACAATCACAGTCAAGCTATCCGTAACTTCGCTAATTCCTAATCCTGCTCGGTGTCTTGAACCCATGGTTTTATCGAAGTTTTGATTGTCTGATAACACGAAATATGCTCCCGCGCATAAAATTTCATCACCACGAATGATAACTGCACCATCGTGTAATGGTGTATTTGGTGTAAAAATATTAATTAAAATTTCTTTGGAAACAATACTATTCATTTGAATGGCACGATCCGCATATTGATCAAGTGTATTATGTTTTTCAATGGTAATTAATGCACCAATCTGTTGAGATGATAAAAACATCGCTGCATCGACAATATTTTGTTTCGTTTTTTCACTACCCATGACAATATTGTCTCGTTTTGTATCAGCTTTCCAAATATTTTCAATGGATCTTCTTAAGTCTGGAGCCATGACGACAATCAATGCAATTGGAAGCCATTCTGTGAGATAATCGAGAACGATTGAACTTACAATAATTCCAAAATAGTTCGCAAAATATGCAATGATATAAATAAAAACAAATGACAGTACGACTGATAGTATTTTTTTATTCGTAACTAGAAATTTAATCAGAAAGAAAATCATGACCCAAAGGACATAAGCATCCACGATTATCTTCCATATAGGTGTACCAAAAATCATCGCGATCGACTCCTTTAATGAACTATCATTATTATATCATAAGATAGAACTCAAAAAAGGTTATGATTCATCGAATAATAAGAATTCTACATTGTAAATTTGATGAATCCACACTATAATGAAATTGCAATAAAGGATGGAGGTTAGACCATGTCCAATCAATTATACAATCTATTTGATTAATCCATCCATGGAAAGATCCATGGGTATTCTAGGGCTACTTAAGCAGTTTGTTAAACAATCATAATGAGGTAAAACTATGGATCAAGCACTACTTGTCGGTTTAAATTTAAACAGTCAATACGAACTCATGTCAAAATCACTTGATGAACTCGAGCATTTGGCATTAGCGTTAGGTATTGAAACAAAAGAAAAAATAATTCAAAATGCACAAAAAATCACACCAAGATTTTATATTGGTAGCGGAAAAGTTCAAGAAATCAAACAAATGATTCCCGTTTTGGATATCACGATGGTGATTTTTGATGACACGCTATCTCCTGCACAGCTTAAGAATTTAGAAAAAGAACTTGAAGTTCAAGTAATGGATCGAAGTTTCTTAATCTTATCAATTTTCGCACTCAGAGCTCAAAGCAAAGAAGCTGTTTTAGAAGTTTCTCTAGCTCAAAAACTTTATATGTTACCACGTCTCGTTGGTCTTGGAAATTCACTTTCTAGACAAGGTGGTGGTTCTTATAACGCAAAAGGTCCTGGGGAAACAAAATTAGAACTCGATCGAAGAAAATTGGTTAGAGAAATTAGCATCATTAAAAAAGAACTCGAAAAGATTGATGCTGAAAAAGAATTATCAAGAAAACAAAGAAAAAAGAATCAAATTCCAGTCGTTGCATTAGTGGGTTATACCAATGCTGGTAAGTCTTCTATCATGAACAGTTTATCTGAATTGTTGAATCATGATTCAGAACCAGTATTTGAAAAAGATATGCTATTTGCAACATTAGATACAAAAGCTAAACGTTTAAAAAAACAAAACTATCCGCCATTTATCTTAATTGACACGGTTGGATTTGTATCAAAACTTCCCCATGAACTTATTCGTTCATTTGAATCTACATTAAAAGATGTGGTTGAAGCTGATTTGTTGTTACATGTTGTTGATGGTTATGATTTTGACGAACGTCAAATCGAAACGACAAAATCTGTATTACACTCCATTGGAGCAAGCGATATTGAGCGTATTTTAGTTTTTACAAAAAAAGAAATAGCTGAAAAGAATCCTCCAATCGATGATGATTACATTTTTGTATCAAATCGAACGAAAGAAAATATTGATGCATTAATCGATGCAATCTATGGTCATTTATACAAAGAAAGTCGAATCACACACTTATTAATTCCATTTAATCAAGGCCAAATTTATTCTCAAATTAAAGAAAATAATACAGTGTTAGAAACTAAATATGATGAAAATGGAACTTTTGTAAGAGTAATCTTAACCCCAGATCAACAAACATTATATCGATCTTTCATTATTTCTAAAAAGGCTTAATGATGCTATTTTCAAGTTTATTAAACAAAAAAGGATGAATGATTGAAATGAACCCCAAAAAGTAGACACTAATAAAAAAGGTCTACTTTTTGTTTTTTCTTCGTTTAGTATTATAGAAATTTAGCCAAGATTTTACTAATTTTATGTATTCATCATGAGATTTGATATCA
>Ga0265295_1007750_pt1 | contig 12211 bp, 11 predicted proteins | sample Munlansysbiofilm_FD_192503 | JGI IMG/M metagenome (GOLD analysis project Ga0265295, IMG submission 192503) | Leachate microbial communities from a municipal landfill in Southern Ontario, Canada - Methane capture system biofilm | ecosystem: Engineered > Solid waste > Landfill > Unclassified ... | reverse complement strand
GAGACCCAATCCAATGACGACCACAGAACGCATTCAAATGGATCCTCCCTGTTGACACATGTCTTCAACCTACCTCATACCCCATAGAGGTTTCACGGAACATCTGTAAAGCTTCTAACAAGCGGTCATTTTGCTCTGCTGTACCGATCGTCACCCTAAGCCCGCCGACAAGCGGCCGCACGATCAATCCTTTTTTTTCTAAAGCATCGGCGATCGCCCGAGGCGCATGATGCGGTAAAAAAAGAAAATTGGTTTGGCTTGGGAGAACGTGCCAACCCTCACGACGCAACGTTGTAAAAACACGTTCACGTTCTTGAGTCGTCATCTGAACAACGCGTGTCACATACGTTTGGTCTTTCAAAGCAACGATGGCTGCATTTTGTGCGAGGCGAGATGTGTTAAACGGTTTGCGCGTCCGTTCTAAAGCCGTGATGAGTTCTGGATGTGCGATCCCATATCCAATCCGTAGACCTGCAAGTCCATAAGCTTTCGAGAACGTTCTCAAAACGATGAGATTCGGGAAATCTGGAAGAAACGTCAGTGCACTCCGATAGGTGCCATCCGTCACATACTCTGCGTATGCTTCATCTAAAACGACGACCAAATCAGACGGTACACGTTTTAGAAAAGAGAGGAGGGTTTGACCATCAATCATTTTTCCTGTTGGATTGTTTGGATTGGCAATATATATAATGCCCGTCGTCTCACGAAGCACAGCGAGGTGCGCTTCAAGATCAAGATCGTAATCACCCGTCATCGAAACCGTCCGTACCTGTCCATGCGCCAACTGCGCAGCGATGCGATACATCGGAAAAGTGATCTCCGCCATGACTGCCTCGCGCGCTGGGTTTAAGGTAAGGATCGCCAGCATAGAAATGAGTTCATCGGCACCGGCCCCTAAAATAAAGTAGTCAGGAGGAAAACCATAATGTTCGCTTAACGTCTGCTTAAGCGTTCGACCGGCGCCATCAGGATATAGCGATACGGTACTTAATTGAGCGAGAAGCGCTTCAATGACTTTGGGAGAAGGTCCGTAGGGATTTTCATTGGAGGCCAATTTGATGACATCGTCTAAACCATCAATCGGCTTACCTGGCTCATAAAGAGGAATATGCGATACATCATTCCAGCGTAATGCCATCCATTCATACGCCTCGCTTTACTTTATCTCTTTAAATCGTTGATCACCATTGTAACACAAAAAACGTTTCTGGCAAAGACTGATATGCGGACATAAAGTTATGTTGTCTTAAACAGCGAGTGATACCAATCATCCACAGTGCGCCCGGCGGCGAGATGCGCGATCAGATGCGAACCAATAATCACCGCATCTGCGTGACCGGCTAACGCATCGATATGGTTTTGATGACTGATACCAAAACCAACTGCAACAGGAAGATCGGTATATGTGCGAACTTCTTGTAAAAACGAAACAAGCCGATCATCCAAAGCTTCTCGCGTACCTGTTACCCCGAGAGAGGAGACGACATAAACGAACCCCAGACGATCTTTCAACACTTCGGGTAACCGTTCCACGGATGTTAACGTCACAAGAGGGATGATAGAGACGCCGGTCAACGTCTCACTTTGGCGAAAAGGCGCCATCTCTTCCCAAGGTAAATCAGGAATAATCAATCCGTCCACACCTGAATCACGCGCCGATTTAAAAAATGAATCAATCCCGTAACGTAAAACCGTATTGACGTACACAAGCAAAACGATGGGGATGGTTAGACCATTGGCACGCATTCGAGCAACAAGATCAAAAAGACGGCGCACAGTCGTCCCCGAATGCAATGCCCGTAAGGCTGCTTCTTGAATCACCGGACCATCAGCAAGTGGATCTGAATAGGGAACACCGATCTCAATGACCGTCGCTCCCAAACGCGCCAAATCCCAGACATGTTTTTCCGTCGCTTGGAGTGTCGGATCCCCGCCCATGACAAATGGTATAAAACGAACCGTATGGGCACGATCTTTAAACGCTTGGATGATGGCCTCATGTCCGCGTCGTGTGGCAGATTGAGATTGGTTCACATCGCATGCTCCTCTCTAAAGTATGACATAAACGTATCGATGTCCTTATCACCGCGACCAGATAGATTGATCAGGATAGGTCCTTCGACTTCTTTCGCGATTTTTTTTGCGAAAGCCAAGGCATGGGCGCTTTCTATCGCTGGAAGGATCCCTTCTAATTGCGTCACATCACGAACAGCTTCCATCGCTTCTTGATCGGTGACAGACGTATAAAAAACGCGGCCGACATGCGCAAGATAAGCGTGTTCCGGACCGACACCCGGGTAATCTAAACCAGCAGAGATCGAATGGGCTGGCAAGATATGACCTTCATCATCTTGTAAAATGTATGAATACGTTCCATGTAAAACACCTTGACGACCACCACTGATCGCAGCGGCATGCTTACCACTTTCGATCCCTTCACCAGCGGCTTCAACACCGATTAAACCGACCGGATCACTTAAAAAAGGATAAAACATACCGATCGCATTGGAACCTCCCCCCACCGCAGCGATAACCACACGTGGGAGTCGTCCGATCGAGGCAAGCATCTGCGCCCGTGCCTCATCGCCGATGACCCGTTGCAACTCGCGAACAATCAGAGGATACGGATGTGGGCCAACAGCAGAACCGAGCAAGTAAAAGCTATCTTCAACATGCTGCACCCAGCTCCGAATGGCCTCATTCACGGCTTCTTTTAACGTGCGCGTCCCGCTTTTGACTGGAATCACCTCTGCACCTAAAAGACGCATGCGAAAAACATTGAGCGCCTGTCGTTTCATATCTTCTTCGCCCATAAAAACACTACAAGATAAACCGAGGAGCGCCGCAGCTGTCGCCGAAGCCACACCGTGTTGTCCAGCACCTGTTTCTGCGATGAGCTTGCGTTTCCCCATTTTTTGTGCCAAAAGCGCTTGCCCCAAAGCATTGTTAATCTTATGCGCACCAGTATGATTCAAATCTTCTCTTTTAAGATAAATCTCCCCTCCGTATGCTGCACTTAAGCGCCGAGCATAGGTCACAGGGGTCGGGCGCCCCACATAGTTAACGAGAAGATCCCGTAACGCCTCTTGATAAGCAGGTGTAGACATGATCGTCCGTCGCGCTTGATCCAACGCGTGAAGCGCAGCCATCAATGTCTCCGGTACATAACGACCCCCGAACGGTCCAAAATGTCCGTTTTGATCCGGAAGATTTTGTAGTTCCGCAGGCTGAAGCGGGTGAACGTGTTCCATATACGTTAAGGCTTGATGTACGCGTTCGTCGTTCATATCTATATCGACAGATATCGATTTCGGTCCATCCATGGTATATCCTCCTTAAAAATCAATAAAGATCAATGTTCAAAAACGATGCAGCCTCTTGATGATCTCATTCAAATCGTCAACCGAGTGGCTTGCGTACGGCCTCAAGCAACGCTTTTATTTTGCTCATATCTTTTTGCCCATGGGTCTCTACACCGGAGGAGACATCAATGCCATCCACAACATAGGCTTGAAGGAGGGTCGATACATTTTCAGCATGAATCCCGCCTGCAACCCAAAGCGGTTTTCCCCATTTTAAAGTCATCGGGCGCCAACGCTCAATATGGCTCCAGTCAAACGTCTTTCCAGTACCACCATATTGCCCTGGGAGCGATGTATCGAGTAAAATCACATCCGCTTCTAATCCCCTATCAGGAATGCGACCTTCGGGCCGATACGTCTTAATGACGGGTAGTCCATATCGTTCACGTACTGTTTTGACCCATGTTTCCGACGCATCACCGCTTAATTGAATCATATCCAAAGCGCCGTGATCGAGGACATGATCGATGAAGGCTAAGGTAGGATTCACAAATACACCGACTTTACGACTTTTCAGTGTCCCAAAGCGCAACGTTGAAAAAACGTCTGGCGTGATCTCGCGACGACTCGCAGCAAAAACAAAACCGATGTATTCAGGAGGATCTGGAAGTGTTTGAAGAGCGTCGAGCGTCTCTTGTACTCGAATCCCACATATTTTGACGGTCGGAGGTTGAGAAAATGACACCGCCTTTTTCAAGAGATCACCCTTTCGCTTAAATCTGTGAACAGGTCCATGGGACGTTGAACGTCAGATGCTTAACGGTCGGTCGTCCCCGCACGCAGGGCATGAACAGCCTGCACCAGATCCGTTTGGCGCATTAACGTCTCACCGACCAACACCGCTGTAACGCCTTGTGCTTTTAAGGCGCGCATGTCTTCATACGTCCGTATTCCGCTTTCACTGACAACCAGACGATCACGAGGAATATGTGGCATAAGCGCATATGTCACATCCAATGTTGTCTCAAACGTATCAAGGTTGCGATTATTAATACCAATGATCGCCTCTGGTAAAAGGAGCGCACGCTCAAGCTCCTGTTTATCATGCACTTCTACAAGGACATCGAGATGAAGGCGCCGCGCCTCTTGATAAAGGTCTATGAGTTTATCTCGACTTAATGCGCGAACAATCAAGAGGACTGCATCTGCACCGATGACCACCGACTCGTACAGTTGAATACGATCAATGATAAAATCTTTACGTAAAACAGGAACATCTGCCACCGTTTTAACAAGCGAAACATACGAAGCGTTGCCTGCAAAAAAATGTACATCGGTGAGGACAGAAATGGCATGAACGTGCGCTTGGGTATAATCACGGGCGATTTGCAGTGGATCAAAAGTTTCCCGCAAGACACCTTTAGAAGGACTTTTACGTTTGATCTCAGCAATCAATGCCGGAACTTCTGAACCGTCTCCTGCCGTTTGCAATGCCTGCAGCAGTGAGCAACAGACCGCTTTTTGACCATCAGCACCGATGAAGCGCTCATCATGACGCTGTTTATTCCTTGAAGCGATCAAGGACACTGCCTTTCTCTGAAGTTCCGAACCATAACGTTCGTATAAGGCAAGGACTTCCTTTTCTTTTTGCACCAAAATGTTCTGTAACAAAGCCGAGCGCTCCTCTTTGACATGTTTTCATACAGAGCATCGATCCGGTCATTGGTTATCGATCAAAGGTTTATGTCGACTCTTTCATCGGCGTATGCCCAGCATCCTGCACCGCTGATCGTACCATGATGGTTTCAAAACTTTGTAGAAAATCAGCTGCGCGCCCTGAAGCAAGCGTCCGCCAGGCCAACTGTACGCCTTCTTTTAAACTATCTGCGCGCCCCGCAACATAAAATGTCGCCCCAGCATTTGCCAAAAGCAAAGCAAGATCGGCATTCATTTCTTCCCCCCGCGTGTAAAAAAGTGAACGGATTGTCGCTGCATTATCTTTCGCCTCGCCCGCTGAATAACTCCCTTGCGGAAAAAGTGGAAGACCAAGGGCTTGCGGCGTCAGATCATATGTCGACAATGTTCCATCTTTTATTTCCACAACGCGGGTCACACCGGAGACACTCAATTCATCAAGGCCATCGTCCGCCGAGATGACAAGGGCGTGTTTGACACCGAGCGCACGCAATGACTGGGCGATCGCCTGCTGGTAGTTCCGATCGGCGACACCCAATACATGACGTTTGACGTGAGCCGGATTGACAAGTGGTCCAAGCAGATTCATCACTGTGGGGATCCCGAGCGACCGACGAACATCTTGAAGTCGGCCGAGTGCCGGATGGTATACCGGGGCATAAAGAAATACAAAGCCGCGCGCACGAATTTCAGCTTCTGCTTCACTCGGTTCTAAACCTACCGGTATACCCAGCGCTTCAAGCACATCGGCGCTCCCGGAACGACTGGAGACAGCGCGGTTGCCATGTTTGACAACAGGGATGCCAGCACTCGCCGCAAGCAGCGCAGCCGCTGTGGAGACATTGTACGTCCGTGCGCCATCTCCGCCTGTGCCAGCCGTATCGACCGCATCTTCTGGTGCTTGAACCGAACGCGCCTGCGCGCGTAAGCTCTCAGCAAATCCAGCAATTTCTTCTGCCGTCTCCCCCCGCCCCCGCAACAGACCAAAAAGCGCACCAACCTGGGCGGGTTCCCACGTCTCACTGACAAGTGCATCCATTAAAGACCGGGCATCGGCCTGACTGAGCGTTTCACGTCGAACCAATCTCATTAAATATGCACGCATTGCTCTCTCTCCTTCTCCGCTAAGCGCAAGGCGACCAAAAGGGCGCGCGCTTTGTTTCTCGTCTCTTCATACTCTCGCTCTGGCTGCGATGCATCCACAATACCAGCACCTGCTTGTATATACGCCGTCAGCGGAGGGGTATCAACCGCATCCGTTCTGCGGCCTGTGTGAACAAAGTGGATGGTACGAATAGCAATCGCAAAATCCATATCACCATCTGGATTGATCCAACCGATGGCACCACCGTAGACACCGCGCGGCTCAGGCTCATACTGTTTGATATACATATACGCCGTATCTCGCGGTGCACCAGAGACAGTTCCGGCTGGAAAAAGATGAAACAAGGCATCCAAACTGCTATACGCCGGATCCAACATCGCTTCAACGTGAGAAACAAGATGCATCACGTGTGAATATTTTTCCAACGCCATATATGAGCCGACCCGTATCGACCCAGGTTGCGCGATTTTCTCGAAATCAGAACGCGCCAAGGCCAAAAGTTGATCATGTTCATTCCGTTCTTTTGGATCATTTAAAAGATCGGCGACATATGCCGCATCTTCTTCATCATTTTTCCCTCGAGGCCGGGTCCCGGCAATAGGGCGGGTCACCATCTTGCCTGCTGTCACTTTGAGAAGCACTTCTGGAGAAGAACCGACATAGATGTTATCATCCAAATCAAGAACGTACATATAAGGGGAAGGATTAAGGGCACGTAAATATCGGTAAACGGTAAGCACATCACCGTGAAAAGCGCGAGAAAAACGTTGTGATAGAACAATCTGTTCCGCTTGACCCTGGACAATTGCCTGTTGAATCGCGGCGACAGCAGACATAAAAGCTTCCTTGGTCATGTTAGCATGAACATGATGATAAAGATCGTAAGATCGACTTTCTTCCCCAAACTGATGTGCGCTCAACGTAAGTGCCGGCGGCGGCGCACTGCTTAAAATGGATTGACGCAGCGTTTCGAGAGCACGCCTTGCTTCAACCGTATCCACATCGTCCGGTGCAGGTCTTGAGCCTTCTTCGCGCACCAAGTAGGTCAAAAGCCACAATCGCTGCTTGCCATGATCAAAAATCAACAAGTAACGCGGTAAAAAAAATTGTGCCGTCGGCTGGTCTTCATCCAGTGCTCCCGTTGCTCCCTCAAACGCTATCGCTCCAATCGCCCCACCGATCAAAGGTGATATAAGCTGAGGGGTTAAAAAATCATCTAACCGCTCCACACGCCACCGCTTGAGCCAACCTGAAAGATCTGCCTGAAGTGCCGCACCTTGAGCCGTACTCTCCCAGGTTAATATCGGATCAAACGCTAGATACGAGTAGCGCGCCCAAACAGAGCCATTTTCAACACTTTCTAGAAGTGTTGGGTGACGTTCCGAAAGTGCATACATGACACTAATCGGTGTCAAATGATCAACGACCATCTCCTCAGCAAGTGGATATAGAACAAGCTTATGACCATTTTGAGATGACATCAAAAAAAGCGCTCCTCTCTGGTGAGGTTGCGCTTGAATGGACAAAGATATGTTCAAAATAAACGCGTGTTTTACTTCAGGCAACATATAAGAGAAAACGGGCTTCACCATCTGACGCTGCCTACGCAATCTTTGCGCCGAAAATGGGATGCAGCGGCCGTTTGCTCAACGCGTCTTTTCTCATCTCGACCCTATCTCGTCTCATTCAAGCTCAACGATTCTCAACTCGTCTCAACGCACACAATCGATCGTGTCCAAACCCTAACATTGGACCGACTAGGAACAACGATCACAAAACTACGATTGATACATGATTTCATTGTAGATGGTCGTTCAGGTGTTGTCAATAGATCATGAAAAATTAGCATGATATCAACAATCGTTTATCGGCGGTTAAGATCGTACCATGATCGACGCTTGAAGCGACGATCTCAGAGACTATGTCAATGCTTCTTGAAGAAGCATTTGAACTTCTTCAGGCATGAGTCCTACACGTATAACACGTCCCGGAGCTGCAAGGAGCGCAAAATGAATCGCCCTACGACGATTTTTTTTGTCTGCAAGCATCGCTGGAAGGAGTGCCTCCGTAGAAACGTCTGGCGGTAGCTTGGTCGGTAGTCTTAAGCGGGCTAGATGGTCTTCAAGTTGCGCCAAAAACGAAGCATCGGTGAGTCCGAGCTTCACAGCAAATGCTGTTTCAACCCATAAACCTACGGACACCGCTTCACCATGTAAGAGATGACCGTAACCGCTCACCAACTCAAGCGCGTGAGCAACCGTGTGCCCAAGATTGAGCGCTTCACGTTCTCCACGGGTCTCGCGCTCATCGCGTTCAACGATGGCTTTTTTGACAGCAATGCCCCACGCTATAAGATGGGTTAAGAGGGGCCAATCCGCCTCTTCAGTCCGCTGATCACAAAGGCGCACGAGGACATCGAGATGCGTATTTAACGCGCTGTAAAACTGTTCTCCAGAGATTAAAGCATGCTTGATCAGTTCAGCATATCCAGCGCATACCTCGCGCGGAGGGAGCGTTTTAAACGTGAACACATCATAGAAGACAGCCCGTGGTGGATAAAATGCACCAATCATATTTTTACCTAAAGGATGATTGACGGCCACCTTTCCCCCAACGCTAGAATCATGTGCCAAGACCGTTGTAGGCACTTGAATAAAGTCAATCCCTCGCATATACGTCGCTGCAACAAACCCACCTAAATCGCCGATCACCCCGCCGCCCAGCGCTACAAGGACACTGGAACGGTCCAGACCATAACGAATCATAGAAGCGACAATGTCTTCAACCGCTTCCAGCCGTTTTTCTTCTTCACCCGCCGGCCGAATCACACAATGTGTTGAAAATCCAGCCTTCTGAAGACTTTCTTCAACCACAGAAGCATAATGCCGGGCTACCTTCTCATCCGTCAAAATGATGACTTTCTGTCGAGAAGGATCATAACCCAACATATCGACCATATTCCGCCCGATTTGAGGCAGAATGGCTTGACCAACAATGACGGGATAGTGGCCATCCCTCGTTTTAATATCTAAGCGTTTTTGAGATCGATTGGTCTCCACGTCAACAGCGGACGATGATAAAAAAGGCAGCTTTTCATTGTCATGTTTAAACACCGTATCAAGCGGTAATACTTCCATCCGCGCCTTGATCGCCGCTACATCGAATGATCCCATAATCTTAAACTCCCATCCGTTTGATCGTCTTGGCGTAAGGATAAAACATTTCATACACTCTTACCAAAACATCGTTCACATAGGTGGTTCCCATACAATTAAAACATCTCCGTATACCGTCGATGGTCTTCTACATAACGGACGAGCTGATCAAGACGATCAGCAGGAAACGTTTCTAAAAGTGCACGCGCCAGTTCGAAAGCTAGCACATATTCAGCGACAACTGCAGCTGCTGGAACAGCCGTTACATCGGAACGTTCCACAGAAGCCTCACCCGGCTCTTTGGTCAAAAGATCGACGCTCGGCAGGGGGTGGTAGAGCGTCGGAATAGGCTTCATAACAGCTTGAACGACGATGGGCATCCCTGTTGTCATACCGCCCTCAAAACCGCCGGCGCGATTCGTCTGACGATAATAACCGCGTCCCTGTTCATAAAATATTGCATCATGCGCCTCTGATCCTGGACACGCAGCCAGTTCAAATCCATCACCAAAGGCGACACCTTTTATCGCTTGAATGCTCATCAAAGCTTGAGCAATTTGTGCGTCGAGCTTACGATCCCATTGTACATGCGAGCCGAGTCCGACCGGTACACCATAGGCAATCACTTCAATGATCCCGCCGAGCGTATCGCCTGCCTGTTTGGCTTCATCAATTTTATGAATGATGGCTTGTTCGATGTCTGGATCAAGGACACGCACAGAAGACGCCTCACTTCTTTCTCGAATCTCCTGAGGACTGAGCCCCTCTAAAGAAACTGAACTCACGATACCTCCAAGCGCACGCACGTGCGAGACCACATCCATACCGACTGTCTCTAAAAGCTGCTTAGCAAGGGCCCCGACCACAACGCGCATGGCCGTCTCTCTAGCACTGGAACGTTCGAGAACATCGCGCACATCGCGGTGAGCGTACTTGATAGCTCCAGACAAATCGGCATGCCCCGGTCGGGGTCGTGTTCTGCGTCTCTGTCCAGCCTCTGGATCTTCGGGGGGATGCACAGACATCACTTTCTCCCAACTTTGAAAATCACGGTTGACCACACTGAAAGTAATCGGTGCCCCCGTCGTATAGCCATGACGAACACCACTTAAAATTTCAACGCGATCCTGTTCAATCATCATGCGTTTTCCCCGACCGTACCCTTTTTGGCGACGCGCAAGCGCTTCATCTATTTTTTTAACATCGACGTTCAAATGACTGGGCAGACCCTCAACGATGGCCACAAGACGCGGACCATGCGATTCTCCAGCGGTCAGATAACGCAACAAACGAAGCCCCCCTTGTTATATGGTTTTACGATATAAAAAAGGTGCCGCAAACGATAAACCATATCGTTCCGGCGCAAAGATCTGCTCTGTACTACCGACAAACAAATACCCTCCAGGCTTAAGCGCTTGAGCCAGACCATGATAAAGATGCTCTTTTCCTTCATCGGTAAAATAAATAACAACATTGCGATTTAATATAAGATCATACATATGGGAAGGATACGGTGATCGCAACAGGTCAAACCAATCAAAATGCACGTTGGTTTGAAGTCGGGGCACAATCCGATAACCATCTGCAACCTTTGTAAAATATCTTTCTCGATATAAGACAGGGACCTTTTTCAACGCTTCTTCCGAATATACGCCGCGTCGAGCTTTCTCTAACGCCTGATGATCGATATCCGTCGCCTCGATCCGGCTTTTATCAAAAAGACCGAGATGATCGAGCAACATCGCCAAACTATACGGTTCTTCACCGGTTGAACATGCTGATGACCATATATGAATCCGTGTTTGATCTTTTAAAGGCAAAATAACACGTTCGACCAAAGTGTCCCAACGATTACTATTACGAAAAAATTCCGATACATTAATTGTCACGCGATCGATAAACGCTTGACGCAAATCTTCATCGCGCAACATCGCTTCAAAAAAATGCTCATAATCCATAAACCCACGTCTGCGCATCAGACTGAAGATGCGTCGCTCCATCTGCGGTCTTTTATAATACCGAAGATCCAGTCCTAAGCGCGCATAAACACGCTCAATAAAAGCCATGTAGTCCAGTTTTCTCACCCATTTATCTGTCCGAATCACCAGAACATCACACGATCGTGTTCCTTGGATCCGATCGTGCCAAACAAAGCTATATCTGTCAATAGGGAAAAGCCTGTGCGCTTCATGCACAGGCCATCTACCTGCCGTTACATCCAAGATTCTAACGTACGGTCATAGCTTACAAATTCGTGTTTTTCAAACCAAAGGTTGATCTCTCGCTCAGCGCTTTCTGGCGAATCGGAACCATGTATTAAATTCATGCCAATGGAACGTCCATAATCACCACGAATCGTCCCAGGCTGTGCTTTCAATGGATCAGTTGCACCCATCATATCTCGGACAACCCGTATGACATCTTGACCTTCTAAAACAAATGCAAACACTGGCGAAGACGTAATAAAAGAAACGAGCTCACCAAAAAATGGACGTTCTTTATGTTCTGCGTAATGTGCTTCTGCGAGTTCTGGATGAACTTGAATAAACTTCGCGGCGACAACTTTAAATCCTTTACGCTCAAAGCGCGATAAAATTTCCCCGATTAAACCACGCTGAACGCCATCTGGTTTAATCATTACAAACGTACGTTCCATAGGCCATGCCTCCTTCAGTGATGTCATCAACATCCTACCATTAGAAGCGACGATTTTCAACAAAGCGCACAATCGAACGGAGTGCCTCACGGGCTTCAAAGCCATTGAGATGTTCGAGCGCCTCATAAGCCTTCTCTACATAACGATGAACCATCTGACGACTGAACTGTATGGCTTCACTTGTCTTAAGACGCGACAAAATCCAGTGAAGGTCACTCAGCTCTCGTTCTTGCCAGGCTTCTTTGCTTATACCTTCTCGTTTCATCTGTTGACCTTTTTCAAGATACGTATAAAG
>Ga0265295_1007749_pt1 | contig 12211 bp, 12 predicted proteins | sample Munlansysbiofilm_FD_192503 | JGI IMG/M metagenome (GOLD analysis project Ga0265295, IMG submission 192503) | Leachate microbial communities from a municipal landfill in Southern Ontario, Canada - Methane capture system biofilm | ecosystem: Engineered > Solid waste > Landfill > Unclassified ... | reverse complement strand
TCATTATTACCCGCGGTGAAGTTTACTTCCCAGGTAATGAGAGTGATGACCTTGATGTGGGTCGGACTTTTACGCGTAAAGCTATCGAAGTTGCTAAAGCAAGTAAAGATGGACTCGTAATTGTTACGACACAAAGAGTTTATACGGAAAATAAGCCTGAATTTAAAGACATTTATCAAGTTGGCGTTGTTGCTAAGCTAACAAAAGTAAGACCCCGTCCTAACTATGTGACAGTTAGACTTGAACCAATTGCCCGCATTGTTATTACCGGACTTGAAAAAGTTGAGGATAGCTACTTTTTAGCGGAGGCAACTAGACTTGAAAGTCTCGAAGTGGCCGAAAACTATGATCAACAAGGCGCCGTCCAACGGCTTATTGATCTTATTATGGAAAACCCTGAATTTTCTGGGACGATTATTAAAGAGATACGCCCCTTTTTCGCTAATGAACTAACACTAGAACAAGTGACATATTTTGTCGCCAATCAACTTATTAATAATACAGAGCAAAAGCAAATGTTACTTGAAGAAGTCGACACAAGTAAACGTTTAGAAAAAATCATTGTTATCATTGGTGAATATATTAGCTCTAATAATGTTAATGCGATTAATCAAATTATTCGCAACCAAGGTAACGTTGAAACGAAAACGAGCGAAGAACCACCAAAAAACCCCAACATTAAAGCGGGTGACGAAGAAGAAGATCTTGATACAAATGAAGAAATTCTAAAACGGCTTGAACAACGTTTTTATCCCGAAAGTGTCGTCCGTAAGGTCAAAAAAGAATTACGGCGTATGAGTAAAAATGAAAATGAACGAGCAAGAACGCTTGAATATTTAGATTGGATTTTAAACTTGCCTTATGATCAAGAAACAATTGATAATTTAGACTTAGAAAACGTTGCCAAGGTTCTTGATGAAGACCATTACGGGCTTGAAGATCCGAAAAAACGTATTATTGAATATATTGCCGTTAAACGTATGTCAAACAACCTTCGTTCACCTATTATTTGCTTTTATGGGCCACCAGGCACTGGCAAGACAAGTTTAGCGATGTCAATTGCGCGTGCACTTGGTCGTAAACTAGTTAAAAGCAGTCTAGGTGGAGTTGATGACGAAGCAAAATTACGTGGCTTCTTAAGAACTTATATAGGTTCACAACCGGGCACGATTATTTCTTCAATGCGTAAGGGCGGAACAATTAACCCTGTTTTCGTGCTTGATGAAGTTGATAAACTTGCGCAATCACGGCAAGGTGACCCAAGTAGTGCACTATTAGAAATACTTGATCCTAAACAAAACAAAGCTTTTACAGATCACTATATTGAAGAAGCTTATGATTTATCACGTGTGATGTTTATTGCAACGGCGAACAATGTTCGTAACATTCCTCGCCCCTTACTTGATCGGATGGAACTCATCCCGCTTAAACCATATACACAAACAGAGAAAATTAATATTGCAAGCTATCACTTAGTGCCTAAACAAATTCAAGAACATGGTCTTGATGGCTATGATATTAAATTTACCGAAGATGGCATTGTCGAATTAATCGATCATTACACTTTTGAGGCTGGTGTTCGGGGTCTAGATAAGGCGATTGCATCAGTGTTACGTAAAGTTTCAGTTGAAATCTTACAAGACAAAAATCCTAAACTACAATTAGATAAAGAAGAAATTTCACGTCATATGGGCGAGAAGTTAATGAAACTCACACAAAAAGAAACGGAAAACACAGTTGGTGTTGTAACCGGCCTTGCTGTTATTGGCGATATAGGTGGCGATATCCTTCCCCTAGAAGTCACAACTTTCAAAGGTAATGGTTCCATTAATGTTACTGGTAACCTTGAAGCGATGATGAAGGAAAGTGGACAAATTGCCGTTACGCACGTCCATAGTTTCGCTAGTGATTACGGAATTGATGAAGCCTTGTTTAAAGATACGACGATTAACGTTCACTTCCCCGATGCTGCGCCAAAAGATGGCAATAGTGCCGGGATTGCCATGTCAATTGGCATTATTAGTGTCCTTACAGGCCGTAAGGTTAACTGTGATGTGGCGATGACGGGTGAAGTATCCTTAATGGGAAAAGCGCTCCCTATTGGTGGCGTTCAAGAAAAAATCATTGGTGCAGCCCGAGCCGGTATAAAAAAAGTTCTTTTACCGTTCGCGAATAAAGAAGAAGTCGACCGTGTCCCATCTGAAATTAAAGATAAACTAGAAATCGTTCTTATTAATAGTGTTAAAGAGGCTGTTGTTCATGCCCTTCTTCCTTTAGAAGTCGAAGAAGACACTACTTCAATAAAAACACCAAAAGTAAAGAAAACAGTGGATACAAGCTTAAATGCCTAACTTTCATAACGCAGACTTTATTTTAAGCGCGCCGCGCGTTGAACAAAAACCGGAACAAATATTGCCGGAAGTAATTTTCGTTGGCAAAAGTAACGTGGGCAAATCAACCCTTCTTAATGCGATTGTTGGCCGTAAAAGTTTAGCGTATACTTCTTCAAAGCCTGGTTTTACAAAGTTGTTAAATTATTACCGCATTGATAATACTTTTTATCTAGTTGATGCGCCAGGTTATGGCTATAGTTCAAAAGGGAAACGCGATTATGTCGAATTTGCGGCGATGATGGAAGGCTATTTTCAAAATAATCCGCAATTAAGGCATGTTTTTATGCTCGTTGATTCTCGTCATGAACCTAGTGATGATGATGTGACCTTCCTAAATTTTATTTTAAATCACCACGTTGCTTACACTTTAGTCGTCACTAAGGTTGATAAACTCAACCAAAGTGGGATGGCGGCCATTGATAAAAACATTAAGACAAAATTTGGCTTTTTACCGACTAATATAATGTACGTTTCAAGTAACAGTGGCAAAAATATTACTGATCTACGTAATTTAATCGTTGCAACGATTAAATAATATGAACATTAGCAATTATTTGTTATAATCTTTATGACAAGGATGTTAAGGAGTAGTCAACAACGTGCTTACAAGCGACCCTATGATAGTGAAAGTTAGGGATGTAACAGTTGATGAAAGTCGTAACGGAGTCAAGTGCAAACTCGTAGCCTGCGTTAAAGGCAAATGAAGCGTTCAATTAGCGATTAATTGAAAACTAAGGTGGTACCGCGCACACAAGCGTCCTTATATGGGCGCTTTTATTTTTGGAGGAATTATGAAACAATTAGCAAAACATTATGAACCTAAACTCGTTGAACAAGGGAAATACGAATTTTGGAAATCTAACGGCTATTTTATGGCAGGAGATGAGACGAAACCACGTTTTTCTATGGTTTTACCTCCCCCTAACGTAACTGGGAAGTTACACTTAGGTCATGCATGGGATACAACATTCCAAGACGTAATTGCTCGTTATAAAAAGTCTCGTGGATACGATGTTTTGTGGCTTCCCGGTATGGATCATGCTGGTATCGCTACACAAGCTGTTGTTGAAGCAAAATTACGCAAAGAAAATACGAGTCGCTTTGATTTAGGGCGTGAAAAATTTTTAGAAAAGGCGTGGGAATGGAAACATGAATACGCCGAAACAATACGCAATCAATGGAAAAAAATGGGCTTAAGTTTAGATTATAGTCGTGAACGTTTTACGCTTGACGAAAACATTAATCTTGCCGTCCGTAAAGTGTTCGTCGATTTATATAATAAGGGCTTAATATATCAAGGTGAACGTATTATTAACTGGGACCCTGCTCAACAAACAGCCCTATCGAATATTGAAGTTATTCATAAAGACATTAAGGGCAAATTTTATCATTTTGCCTATGTGTCTGCGACTGCTCCTAGTTTTTATCTAAATGTCGCAACAACGCGGCCGGAAACAATGTTTGCCGACGTTTGTCTAGTTGTTAACTCTAAAGATGAACGTTATGTAAAATATTTAGGCCAAGAGTTTATTAATCCTGTTAACGGTGAGAAAATACCGCTTATTGCTGATGATTATGTCGATGTCGCTTTTGGTACAGGTGTAATGAAATGTACGCCCGCCCATGATGCGAATGACTTTCTAATTGGTGAAAAGTACAATCTAGCGATGCCGATTTGTATTAATAAAGATGGTTCAATGAATGAATTAGCCGGCGAATTTAGTGGCCAGGACCGTTTTGAATGCCGTAAAAACCTTGTGGCAAAGATGAAAGAGGCCAAACTCTTACTTGAAGTCAAAGAACACACTCATAGTGTTGGTCATAGTGAAAGAAGTGATGCGATTGTTGAACCCTACTTATCCAAACAATGGTTTATTAAAATGCGGCCTTTAGCTGAGCAAGCCTTAAGTAATCAAAAGGGATCTAATAAAGTAAACTTTTTCCCTAAACGCTTTGGCAAGACATTTACACAATGGATGGAAAAAGCTGAAGACTGGTGTATATCGCGGCAACTATGGTGGGGACACCGTATTCCTGCCTATTTTCATAAGGAAACTGGTGAAGTGCTCGTTTCACTCACAGAACCAAGCAATATTGAAGATTACATCCAAGATGAAGATGTGCTTGATACTTGGTTTTCTAGTGCCTTATGGCCATTTACGACTTTAGGTTGGCCCGAGCAAACAAGTGACTTCAAACGATATTTTCCACTTGATACGATGGTGACAGGCTACGACATCATATTCTTTTGGGTGAGTCGGATGATTTTCCAATCACTCCAATTTACGGGCGAAGTTCCATTTAATGATGTTGTTATTCATGGACTAATTCGCGACCGTAATGGTAAGAAGATGTCAAAATCGCTTGGTAACGGTGTCGATCCAATTGATGTAATTGAACATTACGGCACGGATAGTCTTCGCTATTTTCTGGCGACTTCTTCAACACCGGGGCAAGACTCACGCTTTATTGAAGAAAAAGTTGTCAGTAGTGTTAACTACTTAAACAAAATTTGGAATGCAGCCCGGTATATTTTAATGACGCTTCCTAGTGACTACCAACCACACTCCATCAATTTCAAAACATTAAATCCTGTTAATAAATTCATCGTCACAAGATTGGACAAGACCGTTAAAAATGTCGCTAAGTACATGGATAAATATGAACTTGGGCTTGCTTCAAATTACTTATATAACTTTGTCTATGATGATTTTTGCTCACAATATTTAGAAATGAGTAAGGTGGTACTCCAAAACACTGAAGACAAGCAAGAAACTTATGATGTTCTCTATCATGGTCTTAAGGCGATTATTATGATGATTTATCCTTTCTCACCTTTTATAAGTGAAGAATTATATTTACACTTACCAAACCATAAACAGTCAATCATGCTTGATGATTATCCGCTTCTTAAAAACACAAGAACAAATAAGGCTGAACAAAACACGAATGAAGTAATTAATTTTATTAAACAAATACGTAACTTTAAAGCTAACAATAATGTCGCCCCTAATGAAAAAATTGATATTTATTTATCTGATTTAGCGTTTTCATTATCTCCGTATGAAGCGATAATTAAACGTATTGCTTTTGTGAATAATATTTACGAACAAGAAGCGACTGAAATCTTACCATTTGTCATTACAGGAGCCGGTAAACTTAGTTTTAAGGTTCTAGTGGATAAAAAGGCCTTAAAAGTTCAGTTAACGAAAGATTTGGCCAAAATTGAAGAAGAAGTAAAACGATCAGTGGCGATGCTTAACAATCAAAACTTTCTTTCTAAGGCCCCAGAGGCAAAAATTAAAGCTGAAAAAGATAAGTATGATAATTATCTTAGAGCCTATGAAGAGATTAGCCTAAGACTTAAAACTCTATCGGAATAATTTTGAAATTCTCCTCTATTTATTAGTAGGAGGATTTTATATGAATAACTATATTTTAACCGATCAAGAACTAGCCACTATTACAGGCGGCGAGCCAATTACAATGACAGCCGTCATGGCGATTTTAATCATTGCAGTTGTCACAGTTATCGTCTATAAATTGTTTATCAGCCGGACTGGACAAACGACACTTCCAGGGGGCTTTAAATTTGAATGGAAGTAGTCCAAAAATCAAGGATCTACCTCTCCATCAAAGGCCACGTGAAAAGGCTTTAAGGTATGGAATCAATAGTTTATCTAATGTTGAACTGTTAGCCATCATTATTAATAGCGGAACTAAAGACCAATCTGCATTACAAATAGCCGAATACCTACTAAATAAGTCCCAAGGTTTAACTAAACTAGCCAATTTGAGTGAAATAAGCGAATTTTCAGTTAAAGGGATCAAAACTGTCAAAGCAATCACTTTACTAGCTGCTTTTAAACTTTGTGAACGTATACAAAAGGAAAATTATAGTCACCTCGAGTATATGCAAAGTAGCAGTGAAATCGCTAATAAATATCTTTACGATTTTTCAAGTGCAAAGAATGAGATGCTCCTACTTATTAGTCTTAATAAAGATCTAAAAATCATCAAAGAACAGCTCCTTTATGTTGGCACGAAAAAAGGTTTTGAAATTGATATGATTGCTATTTTAGACATATTAAAAAAGCAAAAAGCAAAGTTTTATGTCTTACTCCATAATCATCCTAGCGGTAGCGTTTATCCTAGTGTTGAAGACTTAACGGCAACAAAGAAAATACGTGATTTGACATCGAAAAGCGGGATATTTTTATATGATCATTTGATTGTCGCTAGTTACTCTTATTTTTCGCTACGTGACAATGAACTAATCTAGGCTTAAAATCGTAACATTTAACGGTGAAAAAAATTCTCGGTTTTTATACAAATTTATTGCTTTGCCCTTATATCTATGATATATTCTAAACGTTATAGCCTCACTAGCTACAACCGCCTTTACATGGTTTAAGTGCATTTTGCCACCACGAGAGCGAGTCTAAGTGAAATAAATAGAGGAGGTAAATGTATGTACGCAATTATCGAAACCGGCGGAAAACAACTTAAAGTTGAAGTCGGAAGCAAAGTTTATGTTGAAAAACTTGATGTTGCTGAAGGAGAAACTTTCACATTTGATAAAGTTTTACTCGTCAGTGATAAAAAAGCCAAAGTTGGAGCACCTTACGTCAAAGGCGCAACAGTTACAGCTAAAGTTGAAAAACAAGGCAAAAGCAAAAAAATAAAAGTCTTTACTTACAGACCAAAGCATAACGAAAAAAGAATGCTCGGTCATCGTCAACCATATACTTGCTTAATAATCGAAGCAATTAACGCTTAATGATTAAGGTCAAAGTAACGTACAAACAAGAACTAATCACTTCACTCGTTGTTAGCGGTCACGCTAATAGTGGTGAATACGGTCATGATCTTGTGTGTGCTGGAGTTAGCGCCGTTGTCATTGGTGGCTTAAACGCCCTAGAAAGTCATAAAGACTTCACCATCGATATTAAAGACGGTCTTGCTAGTGTCAAAGCTTCAACGTTACCAAGCGCTCGTGACCAAATTGTCCTTAGTACAATTGTCACAAGTCTACTTACAATCGAACAAAACTATCGCAAGTATATAAAAATCTCACAAGAAAGGACTGACTAAAATGAAAAACATTAAACTTATTTATAAATTAGACCTACAACTCTTTGCTTCTAAAAAGGGTGTCGGTTCTACTAAAAACGGTCGTGATTCAGCTGGCCGCCGCTTAGGCGCTAAAAAGGCTGATGGTCAATTTGCTACCGCCGGCAGTATTTTATACCGCCAAAGAGGAACAAGAATTTATCCAGGCATCAACGCAAAAAGAGGTAGAGATGATACTATCTTTGCACTTATTGATGGTGTAGTTAAATTTGAACGCCTTGGTCGTAGTAAAACCCGTGTTAGTGTTTACGCACGGACTATCTAACCAAATAAGACTGCTTCAAAAGACCACTGCCTGTGGTCTTTTTTTGTAGATTATTATATAATAATAAAAGAGGTGACCACATGAAATTAATATCAATCATCGTTCCTATGTATAACGAAGAAGCAGTTGTTGACTATTTTTTCGCAGGCATCAATAAAGTTTTAACTAACTTAGAAAACACTTATAACTTCGAAATTATTACTGTTAATGACGGAAGTAAAGATAAAACACTAGACAAATTATACGAAATTCAAAAAACTGACAAACGTGTTCGCGTCGTTAACTTAACTCGTAATTTTGGGCATGAAAGTGCTGTTGCTGCAGGTTTAAGTGTCGCAAATGGTGCTGCTGTCATCCCTATGGATGCCGATTTACAAGATCCACCGGAAATTATTGGCCCGATGCTTGAACTTTTTGAAAAAGGCTTCGATGTCGTTAATGCACGACGCGCCTCACGTAAGGAAGATACATGGATTAAACGCTACACCGCTCATCAATTTTATAAAGTGATTGATAATCTTGCAGGTAAGGTTAAAGTCCCTAGTAACGTTGGTCATTTCCGTTTAATTAGTCGTCGTGTCTTACTCGAACTTTTAAAATTACAAGAACACAACCGTGTTTTCCGTGTTCAAGTTCCATACATTGGTTATAAAACAGCAGAAGTAGCTTTTGTTAGACCTGCTCGTGAGCATGGAAGCACGCATTACAATTTTAATTCAATGTTTGATCTAGCTTTTAATGCGATTATTTCAACAACAATTAAACCTGTATATTGGCCTCTACGTTTTTCACTCGTCTTTGGTGGACTTACTGGGCTATCTATTGTCACGCAAATTGTTTTATTTATTATTAATCTAGTAAATCCAACAACACTTACAATGTTTAATCATCCTTTATGGCTCGTTTTAAATATTATGCTTGTTGCCTTTACAATTATCATATTCTTCTTAGGTCTTATTGCTCTTTATGTTGGTAAGACATTCATAGAATCACAAAATCGCCCGTTTTTTATTATTGAGTCAATCAAGGAAGATGGAGAAACACAATAATGTTTATTGATAATGCAAAAATTGAAGTCAGAGCCGGGAGTGGCGGCAATGGTGCTGTTAGCTTTCGTCGTGAAAAATATATTCCTAAAGGCGGGCCCAATGGTGGCAATGGTGGAAGAGGTGGTTCGATATTTTTTGTCGGGTCGACTAATGTCTCAACACTTGCTGATTTCCGTTTCACTAGAACTATTAAAGCCGAAAATGGTGAAAATGGCGGGATCAAAAATATGTTTGGTGCTGCCGCCGAAGATGTCTATATTAATGTTCCTGTTGGAACGCTAGTTTATTTAGAACCTGAACATATTTTAATTGCCGATTTTAATGAAGTCGGTGAAACAAAACTTATTGCTAAAGGTGGCCGTGGTGGGCGCGGGAATGTGAGCTTTAAAAGTTCGACAAATCGCGTTCCTAAAATCGCCGAAAACGGCATTCCTGGCGAGAAGTATTCGTTAACGCTAGAATTAAAACTTTTAGCCGATGTTGGCTTTGTTGGTTTACCTAATGCTGGTAAAAGTACTTTACTAAGCGTTATTAGTGATGCAAAGCCTGAAATCGGTGATTATCCTTTTACAACACTAACTCCGCAGCTTGGAGTTGTCTATCTTAAGGATGGTCGCTCATTTGTTGCCGCTGACTTACCAGGTTTAATTCAAGGCGCTAGTGAAGGTAAGGGGCTTGGTTTACGTTTCTTAAAACACATCGAACGCTGCCGTGTTATTGTCATGGTAATTGACTTTGGCGGACCTAATGATCCTTATGAAGATTACCAAGTTTTGAAAGCCGAACTAACTAAATATGGCTTTAATCTTATTACCCGTCCACTTATTATTGCCGGCAGTAAAGTCGAAGATGAAGAAGCGCTTGCTCGTGTTAAAGCGTTCAAACGCCGTGTCCGTAAACATAAAACAATTGCGATTTCGAGTTTGATGCATGAAGGTATCGACGAGCTGCTATATAAGGTGGCTGATACAGTGGCAGCTACACCAGAAGTTAATCTTATCGCCCTTGAAAGCGAACTAACACCAGCAGATATCATTTATGATGCTCGTAAAGACGAATCTCTTCGCGCCTTTACAATCGAACAAGAGCATCCTGGCTATTACCGTATTAAAGGTGAACAAGTTGAAGCACGCTATCGGCAATATAGTTTGGTGACAGATGATGCGATTTTACGGCTTCTAAGTTACTTACGTGATATCGGCGTTGAAAAAGAATTAGAAAAAATCGGCGCTAAAGATGGCGACACTGTTGTCTTATTAGATTTTGAATTTACCTACTATCAATAAAGGAGGAATATGCAAAAAGATCAAAAAATTAGCCCTGTTATTTTAAGTGGCTTAGTTTCCGCAGTTGTTTTACTTTTGATCGGCATTCTTTTTGCATTAATAACACGATGATTTATGGCTTAAAAGGAAATATCGTTGAACTCACTTTAACCTCGTTGGTAATCGAAGTTAATGATGTTTATTATGAAGTACTCATAACTAACCACGATGCTTATGAAAAGGGTCGTGAACTCTTTATTTATACTTACCAGGTTTTCCGTGAAGATAGTCAGTTTTTAATTGGCTTTCAAACACTGGCTGAGAAAAAATTGTTTACACACCTCATCAGTGTTAGTGGCATCGGTCCTAAAACCGCACTTGGTATTTTAGCAGCAACAACGACTGATAGACTCGAACAAGCAATTGAACAAGAAGATGTTATGTATTTACGTAAATTGCCAGGCATTGGTCCTAAGGGAGCAAGTCAAATTATTCTTGATTTAAAAGGAAAACTAACTAAAACGACACAACAAACAAGTTCTACGAGCGAAGATGAAGTTGAAAGTGCACTTACTAGTCTTGGGTTTAAAAAAGCCGACATTAAACGTGTGCTTAAGAAAGTTAACGCCCCCCATTTAGACTCTGAGCAATTGTTAAAACTTGCACTTAGTGAATTTAGGAAATAAGATGGATAGAATTTTAGATGCTCGTAGTATGAGTGACGAGCAAACAATAGAAAATAGTCTCCGCCCCTATTATTTAAAAGATTATGTCGGGCAAACACGTTTAAAAAGTAATTTAAATGTCTTTATTAGCGCTGCTAAAACACGGGAAGAAGTGTTGGACCATGTTCTTTTGTTTGGTCCTCCAGGCCTAGGCAAAACGACACTTGCTTATATTATCGCTCATGAGATGGGCGGGAACATTGTAACCATCCATGGCCCAAGTGTCGAAAAAGCTGGTGATCTCGCTGCGCTTTTAACAACCCTACAAGCAGGTGATGTTCTTTTTATTGATGAAATTCACCGTCTTCCTCGTCCCGTTGAAGAAATTCTTTATAGTGCGATGGAAGATTTTGTTCTCTCAATTATGGTAAGTCGCGATGGTAGTGGGAAAATGATAAATGTTGATTTACCACCCTTTACACTCATCGGCGCGACCACTAGAGCTGGCGACCTTAGTGCTCCCTTAAGAGCGCGCTTTGGCATTAGTGAAAAACTCAATTTCTATAGTGATCAAGAAATTAGTCAAATAATCGCCCGGACAAGTGGCGTTTTATCAGCACCTATCAATGAACAAGCAGCTTTTGAAATTGCAAGAAGAAGCCGAGGCACACCGCGAATTGCCAACCGTATTTTCCGTCGTGTTCGCGACTTTGCCACTTATCAAAATAAGGATGTTATTGATTTAGAAGCCGCCCTAAGTGCCCTTAGTGCTCTTCATGTTGACACTTTAGGACTTGATGACGTCGATATTCGTTATTTAAAAACACTAATTGAACGCTTTAACGGTGGGCCTGTTGGTTTAGAAACACTAGCAAATGCGATTGGTGAAGAATCAACAAACCTTGAGGATGTGTATGAACCCTACTTACTACAACTAGGTCTTATCGATCGAACTAGAAATGGACGGATCGCTAATAAAAAAGCTTATGAACATTTAAAACTCGCCCATAATGAATCGCTTTTTTAAGATAGAAAAAAATCAGACTATATTCATCTTGTTTTGATTATCTTTATCAAAGCATAAATACTTAATTTTTATATATTTATAGGAAGGCAAGTAGCATTGCTCTATGAGTTGTTTATTATTAACAACAATAAATTAAAAGTCCTTAATCGTTTTCATAATTAACACAATGTTTGCTATCAAATATACATTCAGCTTTATTTATGTGTAAGCATTGTATACGCTTTAATTTATTAAGCAGGACTAAGTCGATAACATCCTAAATCTCATTCATTATTCGACCAAAAAAGATAAAATTAAGAGAAAAAACTTTTACAAATTACATGCAAATCGTTGTTGAAATTTATACTATAAAATAGTATTCTATTAAAGCGATATATTTTCGTAGTAATTTTCATTTATAATTGGAGGAATTTA
>Ga0265295_1007746_pt1 | contig 12214 bp, 23 predicted proteins | sample Munlansysbiofilm_FD_192503 | JGI IMG/M metagenome (GOLD analysis project Ga0265295, IMG submission 192503) | Leachate microbial communities from a municipal landfill in Southern Ontario, Canada - Methane capture system biofilm | ecosystem: Engineered > Solid waste > Landfill > Unclassified ... | reverse complement strand
AAAGCCTGCTCTTCCTTGTATTTTAAGCCTTCAATTAGCCTAGTTCCAAGATAAGACGACAACATAGCAACATCATCTAAAACTTGTTTTGGAGCTGGTATCCAGTGTGCTAAAGTTTCAACGCTAGCAGATTGTAAATCAAAAGAAATATCAGACTCGGGCTTAGCATTTTTTGGGTTTTCTCTTACAAAATCCGCTGCGTTTGTAAACCCTGTTTCTCTAATATACTCAATCGCATTACTTCTAGTTGTACCCCAACTTAGTAAGTCTCTAATTGTTAATCTAGGTTGGTTAGGTTTAAGTATTCCTGCAATTCGTTGCGGCTCAACCATATTTCCACCATCGATTACAGAAGATACGGCATTTCTAATCTCTAGGGTAGCAGTGCCTTTATAGCCATTTTGTGCCATAGCCCCAACTTGTTTAACAAAATCCTCATTTGATAGTGCAAAATCTTTTAAGGTTTTAGGTTCTCTTTTACCATTTGCAAAACTTAAACCTTCTTTAGCAGTTGCTAATTCTTGCTCCATAGCTCTCATGTTTGCTTGCATTTCGGACTGTTTATTTAAAAGCTCATCAACTTTTACTGCGGTATCTTTAGAAAGATTGTTTGTGTTCTCAAGCTCAACTCTTGCTTTTTCAGCATTTTCTTTAAGCTTATCTTTTACCTCGCTAAGATTTTTACTTACCTCTGCATACTGTTTTGCTATCTCTTCCATAGCTTTACTCCCTTAATTTTTTTATTAATTAAGTAGCGTTTAGCGTACTCTAAGATAGCGTTTTGCGTATCGTTCTTATATTATATCATATTTCTATTTTAGGTAAAGGTTTAAAAAGTTCTTTATATTTCAAGCTATTTTCAAATTCTTTAAATAATTCTCTTCTCTCGCTTCTAGTTACGCCTGCTTTAGCCATTGCGGTATCCATGCGTCTTTTTGCAAATATGGAGTTTTTAGGCTCACCTTCTTTTAGTTCTTTGTTGTCTAAATAGGAAGTAGCAAAACCTTTCTCGACACTTTCCTCACCGCTCAAAAAGGTTTCTTTATCCATCATTTCTATAATTTCACTTTCTTTTAACCCAGTGGCATCAGCATAAACACCTATGATGGATTTATCAAAAGGCTCTAAGTCATCCGCTACTTCTCTTAAAAAGTGTTTATTTCCCATTACTCCAACCCAAGCATTATGTATCATAATAAAACCACTTTTGGCTATTTGTATCTCATCACCTGCCATTGCAATTATCGATGCAGCGCTCGCAGCTAAACCTATAATCTTAATTGTAACTTTTGCTTTATGCTCTTTGAGAAGGTTGTAGATAGCTAAGCCTTCAAACATGCTTCCACCGGGGGAGTTTATAGTCACAGTTACATCTTTATTGCCAATATCTCTTAGAGCATGGTAAATTCTCTTAGCTGTTACACCCTCACCCCACATATTTTCACCTATCTCCTCTAAGATAGAAATAGTGTTATCTTCTTCTTTTGCTTGTATGTTAGAATTCCACAACTCTAAGCTTTTGACTGTCGGTTGCCATTGCAAACCTTCAAGGTTCTTTATTTTCATTTTCTACTCCTAGCTCTTCAATAGGTCTCATTGCGTTATTTACTAATATTTTGCCAGCGTTTCCGCCAATCGGCGGTAAATTTTCTAAGGCTCTAACTTCATCAACTGTATAGATACTACCCATGCCTTTGTAGTACTCCATTCTGCTTTTACTATCAGCCCTCAAAAGTCCTTCAATGCTAAATTCTGCATAATAGGTATCTCTATCTTCAATAGGAATTAAGTTGTTGTTAATAGCTTGCTCAATTCTAGTTATCCAAGGTCTTAAGGTAAATACAAGAAAGTTAATCATTTTTTGTTCAATTCCAGTTCCCCAATTCGAAACTGCGCCTGTCTTGCCAACCAAAGAGGGGTCGATTTTAAACCATCTACAAATATCCTCAACGCTATACTGTCTGCTTTCTAAAAGTTGCGCATCGCGCGGATTTATAGACAAAACTTTAGCGTCCATTCCTGCTTCAAGTAGAGGGGATTTGCCAGCGTTTAAAGCACCTGTAATGTTAGATAAGCCATCTTTGAACATCTCTCTTTGGTCTTTTGTTAAAACTCTATCTACTGTAAAAGCTACTGTAGGAAAAAGTCCTTTTTCAAAATTTTCATTTGCTGCTTTTAGTGCGCTTAGAGCATTTTCAAAAGTTCCTGCTCCTTTTTGTATCACTCCAATGCCCCAAATTCCATCTAAAGAAAAACCAGTAATTTTAAAAATATCTTTTTCGTAAATTCTCTCTTTTTTACCATTAATTAATTCATAAAGCTCAATTTTGTTTCTTTCAACCTTTGCATATAGATTATCAAAATGAATAAATCTAAGTCCTACTATTTTATTATTCACTCTTTGTATTTTATTAATACCGTTGCCGTGCAGTAGTATAGAAACTAAATTAGCATTCCAAAAAGCCATAGCGTCACTTTCAGAATTAGGCTTTTTTCTAACAATATCACTTAAAAAATAATTATTTATTCTTTCCCTAGTTCCATTGGGATTTTTTTTGTAAAAGTGAATTGGTAAAGTGCTTACAGTTTCGCTAATTAAAGAGGTACACGCCCAAACAGTACTTATTGCTAAGGCTTTATCTTCATTTATCTCATTATTTGTTTTTTTAAAATCCGCCCAAAAAGTAGAATTTAAACCTATTGGAATACCTAGCCATTTTTTAAATAAGTTTTTTAACATTTTCTATCCTGCGATTATAGGACTAATAAAGAAGTCTCTTAAGCCAAAATTAGATTTAGGATTTTGAGCCATTAAAGTTACAGCATTAAACATAGCCATTAGAGGGTCTATTTTTGCAGTACCGCTTGCTTGCTTAGTAATCAAAATGCTATTAGCTCTTTGTTCCACTTTTGCATTTCCTACACACCACCTCATTAATTCCTGTCTAGCCACTTTGAAGCTTCCATCAGCCAAGCGCCTTTCTGCTGTCTTGATTGCACCACCCAAACGCCAACCCTGCGAAACTCCAACCAACTTATCTTCCTCAATACCCCTATCAACTAACCCATCTAAAATATCACCTATCCCAGACGGGTCGCATCCAACTTTGTCTATTATACCATATTCGTTAACCATTTCTACTATGTCCAAAAGTTCGCTTAAGTCTGTACCAATATTTTCCACGATTGCAACTTCTCCTAGTTTTGCAAAATCGTATAATCTAGGAGCTATTTCCTTTCTCCTTTCAAGTGCTTTGTAGGTAGCCCATGCTTTACCCCAACCATACCACTTACCCACCTCATCTCTTCCTATAAGGTATAATCCTAATAAGTCATCAAGCCCACCGCCATCAATTCCAATACTAATCACTCCCATATTTTTTAATAGAAAATCTAAATCATAAACAAGTTCTGCACTCTTCCAGCACTCACCACCTGCCCAGTTGTTATCAGCCAGAGAGAAGTCAATTTCAATATTTAGGTGTTTGGCTAGGTAAATGTTTCTAGTTTCTTCATCTCCTAGCATATCTTTGTTAAATTCTGTTTCCATCTCTTCTTGAAACTTACTTACCCCTAAATTAGGATTAGTTATGTAGAAATATTTAGGGTCTAGATATTTTTTTGTGTCTATAAAATCTTTTGGGTACTCGTACAAAATAGGCAAATAAGTTCTATCTAAAACCTCACCGTCTCTAACTTTTCTTGCATAAGTCAATTCATTTTTAAATATTCCTGCGGGGGCTTTATCGCTTTGTGTAGATAGATAAATCACGAAACCATCTTGCTTGCTACTTAAACCGCCTGTTGCTTCTTTAATCATACTCTTAGCGCTCGCGCGACTTCCAAAAAGCCACAATTCATCTACTAAAACAAAACCAGAAGTAGTTCCTCCAACTGTATCGCTTTCAGCTGCTACAACTTTAAGATAATTTCCATTTGTGCGGTGTTCTATTGTTTTTATATGGTCTCTAACCCTAAAATGTTTTAATAAAAAAGGCTCTAATTTAACCATAGCAGCTGCTGGATTAAAACTATTATTAGCAATCTCCTTGGTGGGCGCTATGATAATAAAGGGCTCATTCATTCGTGGGGTTATGATCATAGCTGTTAACATAATAGCAGCCGCGATAAAAGATTTAGTATTTTTTTTAGAAATTAATAGAAAAAAGCGCTTAATTAATCTTTGTTTAGTGCCAGCGTCATAGGCGCCAAAAATGCAAGCTACAAAGTCAAAAACCCACTGTTCGGTAACATCGCCTATTTTTGGCTGGTTAGGTAAGTCTGGTACTCTTAGGGATTTAAAAACCCTTAAAGCCATTTGAGCCTGTTCGTCAAATAAAGGTAAAGGACAAAGAGATTTTTTATTAACAATTTTATTTTCCCAGTCTAAACAAGAGGTGGTATAAATCAATCAAGATGCTCCGCAAAAGGGTTAACTTCTTCAGATATGACTTTATCCATCTCTAAACCTAAACTTTCTCTTTGTTGCTTAATTCTATCTAGTACTAATTTAGCAGCAGTTACATTAGGGCGCTCTCTATCGTTCGCCATTCTAACTAAGCTAGAAAATGTTTGAGTTTCTATTAATTCTAAAGCTGTGTTGATTTCTTTGTAAAATAATCCTCTAAAAACTTCAAGGGATATTTCTAAAATATCCGCTATCTTCTGTTCTTCAATTCCTGCGCTAACCATCAAGGATACTTTTTTATGCTCTTTTTCGTATATCTCTTCTAGGTTAGCATCTTTTTTAATTGTAATTTTTTGGAAGTCAACATCTTTTGCTATTTTCTCTTTATAAACCTTGCCCCCTATTTTCCAATTAAATCTTTTTAATCTACTGTTTAAAGTAGATGCTGGTATGTTATATTTATTCCTTAAATTTGTTTGAGACATTCCGCTTTCATAGTCTAATTGTATTTTTTTCCAAGGATAATTTGTACGCTTAGCCATAATATTCCTTTTAGGTGCTTTGCGTATTATACCATTTTTGCGTAAAATTAAGTAAATGAGGGGGGGCGTGGTTTTACTTTAAGTTGGTTTTAAGGTTTTAGCATAGGGGGGTGGTGGCTAGATTTAGGGCTTTGTTGCCTTGCGTAATGTACGCATTTTTTACGCTAGTTTTTTCTTTGTTACGCCCCTCTTAAGCGATTTTATATTTACTCTTCGTTTTTTTATAAAATAAAAATTAAAGAGTAATAAGGGGAGTTGTTTACTCCTCTTATTTATTTTCTTTATATTCATACCAATCAACCTCAACACCATTTATTTTTATCTTTGGATTAGAAGTATAATCTACATATCTTTCAACTATTACTTGAGCATATTTAGGGTCGTATTCCATACCTCTTCCTTTTCTGCCTAGGTTCTCACAAGCTATAATAGTAGTCCCACTTCCTAAAAATAAGTCTAATACTATGTCTTGTCCTTTTGTGTTGTTCTCTATGTTGTATTCAAATAGTGCAACAGGCTTCATCGTTGGGTGTATATCATTCCTTGATGGTCTATCAAACTCTAATATAGTCAATTTCACTTCTAAAGGTTGTGTTTAGTGAAATTTGTATTGTATTGTCTATATCATCTAGCATAAATTGCATAGTTTTTTCATACGGCTCAACATTTCGCTTTTCTAAGTTTTTAAGTATTGTTTTTTTATCACTGCCGTAGTGGTGCTTAATAACGAATGCTAATCTATCTAAATCATAATCAATAACCTTTAGTAATTCGTAGAAAGCGTTCATTATCTATCTTTTATTTTATCAAGCCATTGAGTCTGTATCTCTTTTGATATTCGATACATTGCTAAAGGTGGAACACTCATACCTAAAACATAGATTACTTTTTGCTTTTTAAAATCATAATCTTGGCTCCAGCTACCTATTTGTAAAAGTTCATAATCTGATAGATTTATATTGTTATGTTCTACTTTTATATAATCACAAGAACCAGCTCTTAGTGTATTGACTACGCTATTATCTTTTAAAATAAAAAATGAAAATCCATTTACTTTATTATGTAATCTGCTATTTATGTCACCCAATGAAGTGTCTCCATCTATATAGTTATTCATTAAATTATTTACATAATCTGTTTGAGTTTTGCCTTTATGGTCTTGGTCAATTTCTCCTATTGTTATATGCTTTTCTTTAATGTCTAAATTCAAATAAGGCTCACACCCAAAAATATCGCCAGTTGGAACATTTATATCTTCTCTAACTGCAAAAAAGAATACTCTCTCTCTTTTTTGTGGCACTCCTAAATCTGCACAGTTTATTAAATGATGACATATCTTATACCCTATGTTTGCAAACTGACTATAAATCTGCTCTACATACCATTTATTTTTTTCTTGAAGTAAGCCTTTTACATTTTCAAAAACTGCTATTTTTGGTTGTAACTTCTCAACTAAATGTATAGTCTCAAAAGCCAAATCATCCAGCACTTGATTAGCTTGACCCTCTCTAAACTTAACCTCTTTGCCTTTTTTGTCATCTGCTTTTAAATTAGCAGTTGAAAATAAGCTGCAAGGAAATGAAGCATCTAAAATATCTAACTCATATAAATCACTTGGTAAATCTTCTCTTAATCTAAAAGTTCTTATATCTTCTAAATATGAATATTTAGGTTTAAGATTATGTACATATATTTCCATTTGTCTAGGGTCTATTTCATTACAGCCTACAACATCATAACCAGCCATTTTATAGCCTTGACTACTTCCACCGCCACCAGCAAAACAACTAAAAACTTTATAACCATTTTTAGTTACTTTTTCTAAATCTTTTAAGTTCCATTTGTAAGTAAATTCCATTTACTTACCCCTTTAACATTCTAATAATATTTTTAAAGATGGTCTTGTAGCTCTTATAAATCTATATTTAGCTACTAATATAAAAGTATCTTTTTTATAAAACTCATACCATTTTTTCTTAATTAGTTTACTTGCTATGCTCTCCTCATATATAAGCCCGTCTATTTCTACAATTCTTGATTCTGCTTTGAATCTTCTATTGCTTTTATTCCCAGTATATATTCTTGATTTAATTTTTTTCACTCTCTACCTCCACTAAGTCAATAAATGCAGTTCTTTATAGTTAGCTACATTTTTAATTTCTCTTAGTCTTTTATTACTAATCATTCCTATATAATATCTATAACTCATTTTATTTCCTCTATCTATCATTATCATTATCCATCATTTGTTTTTTAATAGTCCACCCTAGCCATAAAAGCTCAAACTGCTTAGTGTTTGTTTTTCTCTTGTCGTTTGTCTTCTAAAATAGCTTCAACAGGAAACTCAAACACAATCTTTTTATACTGAAAAGAGTCTTGTAATTTTACAATACTAATATCAGCTAAAGTCTCATTATATTTTTTAGCCATATCTTGAACTAAATCCCTTTGTTGATTTCTTTTCACATTAATCTCTGTTTCTAAATTTTTCCATTTAGTATAGTCTTTATCTGACTGATTTATATGATATTCTTTAGTTAATGTTTTATATCCAATAACTTGTTGAGGTTTAGGTTTAGACTCTTCTATAGGCTCTTCTTTCAAACAAGCTTTTAAGAACTCTTTAAAAGCTATATTTTCATCATTTTTATGTAAGTGAAAATTCTCCCTACTATTTTTCCATTGATTGAATAACTCAAACATAAATGGATTATTATATATATAAGCCATCTCTCCGTCTCTACCACCTATTAAAGCATCTTTAATTAATCTTAATACATCTATTTTCATTTATACTATCCTTACATTAAATATTCCAAAATCTCGTAAAACACTTTTAAGTGCTTTTTCATCTAACTCTAATTTATTGCACTCATCTTCATCTGTTTTTAAAGAGTTGTCTAACTTACAGTAAAACTCATCTTCGTCCAAAAAGTATCCATCACTATTTAAAATTTCATAGTGGATACATTGTCTGCATTTCGCATTAAATGTTATTGTTTTTTTCATTTTCTAATATTCTCTACTCTATCAAGGTAAGCTCTTTCTTTTTCTTGGCTTATCTCATTAAGTCTAAGTATTCTTATCTGGACAAGTGATACTCTTTTGTTCTCCTATGATATCATATATATTGTTATCATATCTCTTAAATATACCTAATTCGTAGGCAGGTGTAACATCTTCTGAATGGTTGTGTAATGCCTGTGGTATGTAACTACTACACACTATTACATTATCATTCCCTATACCATCCCCAAATTCTATTAAATCTTGTTTACAGTTTGAAAAACAATGTACACATGTATCGCACATGTTTATTTTATTATTTGTCGCTTTACTAGCTCTCATCTCCCTATCTCCTCTATCTTTGTTATTATATAATCATATTCATATCCATAGCCTTCACAATCACTTATTTCAAAGTTTTCATTTTGTCTCCTTGTTAATTGTATTTTGTATCTGTTTTAAACTGTCCCTTATTTCTCTTCGTATATATGTCGCTTCATGTAAAGCAGATGATATGTAATTAATTTGTGCCTTCCTAGACACAGTCTCTATTAACTTAAGCAGTCTATTAATCTCTTTTGTAGCATCTTCCATGTTTTTTAATTTACTCTCAAAGCACCTTGTGGTTGTTTGTACCAAAACAACATGCTTTTCATCAAAAACTTCTTGCTCATAGGTGTATAATTCTATAGAAACAATTTGGTCTGTGTTTATATAAACAACTTTTTCGCTGCATGTTGTAAAATTTATCATCTTATATCCTTTTTGTTTTCTATAACCTCATAAAAATCAGTCGTGTAAATACCATCTGCTTTATCTTCCTTCTCATATTCTTTGATAATTTTAATCGCTTCTTCTAGCGTTTCAACCTCTTCTATCTCATTGCCTGCTTCTCTATCTCTAATGATGTAGCTCATCTTATCTCCTTCTTTCTTGTTTTATACCTATATTATAATATATAAACACTTAAAGGGGGCTTAAATTATATCTCCTTTAGTGTTTTTTCCTTGTGGCATTTAATACATAAAAGCTGTAAATTATACTCCAAATCCTCACCACCTTGTGATAAAGGGACAATGTGGTCTAGCTCCATCTCTCTTAATGGAGTCACTAATCCGCACTCTTTGCATGCTCCTAGTTGTTTAACAAAAAATGACTCTCTGCGCCTTATAAGCTTAATTCCAGTAGTTCTTTTGTTTGTAGCTCTCAAAACATGTGTATCTACTGTTTTTAATCTTGGTTTAACTGTTTTTAGGCGTGCCATGTGAACTACCCAACCGCTAAAGACGATTGGGCTTCTTGTTTAAGATTTTCCCAAAACTCTATTGCTTCATAAATATCATTTACTAACTTAAAGTCTCTATCTTCTAAGATAGTATCTAGTACTATGCCCAACCTTTTTTTAGCTAATAAAATTCTTTCGTTTGATAATTTTAATTGTAGTTCCCAATGCTCTTTAGGTATGTTTCCAAAAAGTAATTTAGAGGGTTTCATTGAACTCTCCTCTATCAGTACTCCCAAAGCCGTTTTTGCCTCTTATGGTTTCGGTTAGCTCATCTGCTTCAATTAATCCTATTTGAGGCGCGGGGATTAAAATTCCTTGAGCTATTGCAGTACCAGCCTTAATTTCACCTGTAAAATAGTTTTTACCGACAAGTTTTACTTTTACTTCACCGCGATAATCGCTATCAATAACTCCAACGCAGTTTGCTAAAGTTATGTTATATTTAAAGCCATGTCCACTTCTACTAAACAGCAATAGCGCAAAATCCTGCGGTACTTCAAACGCCCAACCTGTGTTTATAGTTGCTTCCCATGTGTTGCTATTAGTGTATATCCACTCAACATCTTCATAACAGTAAATATCAAAAGCCCCAGCACCGTTTGTTGCATATTGGGGCTTGATTGCTTTTTCATGTAGGCGCTTAATTCTCATCTGTTTTCCTTTCAAATTTATCAGCGTAAAACCTGCTACACTCACCGCATGGCTCAATGGGGAATAGGTAGTGTTTACGCCCATCACAACTTCTATTTTCCAAAGCTTCAAGCTCTGCTATGGCTTCGTTAACATCTTCTTCATCTAATAAGTCCATAATGTAGTCATTGTTTCTAATATATCTTAATATTCGTATCGCTGTCATCATTTACTCCAAAAGTTCTGGATTTTCATAGATGTTGCCGATAATCTCAATTATTGCTCTACCAGCCTGACTAAAGTCGTACTCTTCATAGTATTTTTTACATATACTCTTAGATAAAACAAAACAAGGGTTTACTGCATCCCATTCGACAATTCTTATAGTTTCCTTATTGTTAATACTTGTAAATCTAACAACATCCCCCTCATACAGTTCTTTGCCGTTCTTGTCCTTTAATCCTGTATACTGCGTAACGATAAATCTCCCAGTTGGTGTGTAATCGTGACAACTATCTCCTATGTATTCAATACAGTTTGGATTTACAGTTATTCTAGTATCTCCATAATCACTAAATATTATATCACCCTGTGGTACAAATATATTTTTTTTGTTATCCCACGCTCTAAATTTAATCTCTCTCATCTCATACTCCTTAAATAAAATTTATAGAAGGCTTTGTAAAGCCCTCTAAACTTTTCCGCTTAAAATCCATTGTCTAACGCTAGAAGCTCTTTTCCCACTCTTTTTATGATAGAAGTTTCCAGTCGCTGGGTGCATCCAATAGCATTTGTGTGTTTTCATCTCATCTCCTTCTTGTTTTGTTACCTATATTATAATATATGGTTGCTTAGAGAGGGCTTAATTTAACCCTCTATTGAGTATTTTTTTATAATTTCTTTCAAATCCTCGTTTGAGTAGTTATGTGGCACAACTTCTTTACTTATCTTTATAAGATTTTCAACTCTTTTTTTTCCTATTTTTTTAATTAAATTAGGCTCATATTTTTCTAAATTTCCATTTAAATCTACATTGCAAGCAAGGCATGATTTATGGACATTGTCTTCATTAAATCTTAAATATCCGCTTTTGCTAATAGGAATAAAATGGCTTGCATGATATGTATTTGCAAATTTTCCGCACGCTATACAAGGTTCTTTCTCATCCCTATTGCGTATCCATTTGTTAAAAACTATTTGAGCTAATTGTAGCAACTCGCTTTTTTTGCTTCTTTTTTGGTATTTTTTAGGCGTACATTTAGGGCACTTCTGGAAAGAATTAAACGCCCTAAATTCAGTATCGCACTTTTTACATTTCTTTACTTGCAAATCTTCCCCCCTCATCTCTTCCTCTCAAACACCCGCAAGACTTTCTATCTTGTGTGGTTACAGAGTATAAAATAGCTATCCATTTATCATTTCCACATACTCCACACTTTAGCCTTACTTTTCTATCTATTCGTCTGTATCCATTGTTTGCTCTTTCTGTTATTTTAGGCTCAAGCTCCTCTAGAATTTCATGCTGGTTAGTACAAATTAAATCCCCTGTTTTGTATTTTTTCATTTCTTATCCTTAAAAAGGTATGTCTGTATCGTCAATCTCTAGGTACTCTTCTTGTCTCGGCGGTGGTGGGGCATACTGTGTTTTCTGCTTTGGTTGCGGATTATCATTTTTACCGCCTAGCATTTTCATATTTTGTGCTGTTACAGTGTGTTTGCTTTTCTTTTGTCCGCTTTGGTCTGTCCATTGCTCCAATTTTAGCTCCCCCTCAATTAAAACTTGAGAGCCTTTTTTTAGGTACTGATTTGCTATTTCTGCAGCACGCCCCCAAAGAGTAAAGTCAATAAACATCACATCTTCTATCTGCTCACCGTTTTGATTTTTATACTTTTTGTTTACTGCTATTCCACTTTTTCCTACTGCTCCACCGCTTTGAGTGTATCTAAGTTCCATATCTCTTGTTAGATTTCCAACTAAAATAATTTTATTCATTTTCATGCTCCTTTTCAATTAAATGGTTTTTAAAAAATTCATCAACAATTGTAGCCACTTCTGCAGGGGTCATGCCAATAGAATCAGCCACCCCTTTAGTTTCATAAATAAACATTTTAGAAGCATCTTCTTCGCTGGAGTTCTTTAGCTCAAAATTTCCTTCTGTATCAATGTTCATAAAACCTCTTTTTATATCAATTCTCATCTCTGTACTCCTTAATTAGTCGCTCCCACGCTTCATTGTCAACTTGTAGCGTGTAGCCGTTATTTCCAAGTAAAAGTCTTATATCTTCTAAGAAATTTACAACCTCTTTGTTTTCCATTTTTGTTAAACTTGTTTCACCTCTTCC
>Ga0265295_1007744_pt1 | contig 12215 bp, 8 predicted proteins | sample Munlansysbiofilm_FD_192503 | JGI IMG/M metagenome (GOLD analysis project Ga0265295, IMG submission 192503) | Leachate microbial communities from a municipal landfill in Southern Ontario, Canada - Methane capture system biofilm | ecosystem: Engineered > Solid waste > Landfill > Unclassified ... | reverse complement strand
AGAGCCCGCCGTCGCCCAGGATGAACTTGCCCTGGGTGATGTTGTGCTTGGAATGGCCCACAAATCCGGGGGAAGAAGCACCACCGCCCATGACACCGGCAAGGGTGGTGAACTTCATGCCGCAGGGGGTTTCTCCGGGATACTCACGGCCAACGGTCATTACCCCGTTGCACGATGGAAGCATTGCAGCGATACACTCGCAGCACCCGCAGGTTGTCATGGGGTCATGAACTAGGGAATAAAAGTTGTAATGGGTAACAGCACCCCTTGAAGCCTTGTAGACAAAGTCGTTGACGCCCTTCCACTGACCAAGTACTGGATCAATGCATTCGCCCTTTTCAATGGGCTGGTTGGGGCCTGTGGGGTTGATCTCAAAGGCGGCCTTACAGTCCATCCAGTTGTAGGCACCGCATAGCCCTGTTCTCTCAGGGCTCACAGAGCATACATGGTTTGGGGCAAAACTCTGGCACAGGGAGCAGGAGTAGTAGATCTCTACATCCTCGTCCTTCATGTTGTCTACCCTGGAATCACGGGTCTGGTACTCGGCCCTGGCCGTTTCCGTAAGTTTCTTAACATCCTCTGCCTTTGTATAGAGGGTGACCTGGACCTTGTCCAGGATCTTGGTGAAATCCTGGTGGAACTTGGCATGGAGAACCACACCTATATCCTTGAGGCTAAATCCCTTTTCCATGGCTGCCTTGGATACACGAATCCAGGAGATATCCCTCTGGCCTATATGCATGATACCCTGGATGTAGTTTACCAGGTGATGGATCTGGCGCTCCATGATCGGTTCGAAATCTTCCTGGAATTCCCGACCTGCGATCTGGACAAAGATTCCAAGGGGGAAGGTGTCTCCGACCTTGAGGTCTGTTACGTCCGGTCCCACAAGAATTACCTTTCCATCTTCTATCTCGTTCATCTGGGCCATCTTGACAAGCTCGGTACACTGGGTCTTTCCACCGCCGCACTGGGCGTGGAGATCGGCTCCACGAACCCTTTCTCCCTCAAAGGCCGGACCAAAGGCCAGGGGGATATCTATCTCAGATACCGTTACCTTGAGACCCCTTACCTCAATGGATTTCTGGCAGATCTCGTCATGGGGTACGTTTGTAACCACATGCTCGTAGGTGCAGATACCCGTGGGAAGGATTTGAGGAATATCCGTGTCAGCGATGGTGGGGAAACCCCAGTTTACGCAGCCGGCCGCAGCAACACCCCATTCAGTTCCAATGTCACCAAGGGCGTTTACAAAGGCAAAGATTCTCTCCTTGTTGTACATGAGGATCTTTCTGTAATCTCCAGGCTGAACCCCGCCAAAGGCCATGGCCGCCCTGTTAGCAAAACCAAGGGCAAATACGGCGGAAGAGATGTCCGGTCCAAAGGGCACGATTCGGGTATTCCACCCTATCTGAACACCTTCTTCAATCAGCTGCTCAATCACGGTTTTACCATTGTGGTTGGCGGCGCAGAAGATGTAGAGACTCTTTTTCTGGTAATCTTCCACAATCATCTTTGCAATTTGAGAAGTTGGAGCCGCTCCTACAATGGCTGCAAATCCAGGTGCAGAGCCGTCAACAAATTCAACGCCCCTTTTCCTGAGGATTGTATCATCCGCAGGGCCTGTCCAGAGCTTACCGGCCTCGATATCTGGATCTTCCTGGGGTACGTAGAAATCAGGCTCATTCACGATCCTTAATGCCTCTTTGATCTCGTAGGCGATGATGCCGGCCATTCCAGCGTCAAGGAGTGGTCCAAGGTAGGGAAGGTGGTTCGTGCCCTTTACATGGGGGGGGAGAAGGCCCCTTGCAAAGGCAAGGGGTTTTTTGATATCTTCCAGAGTTTCGACCTTCATTCCAGTCAGGGAGTAGATGACAGGAAGGTAATAGGCCGTGTTGGGGAATTCAACTTTTGTATCTGCACTAAAGGTGGCAAGGGCTTTATTATAGAGGCCTTCAACCTCTGACACTACTTTATATCCACCCTGAATAGCTGCAAATGCTATTAATTTTGACATTCGTTCCTCCTTCTTTGAGGATTTATCATTATATTTATATTAAGCTTTATCTTTATGACCTTTTTGAGGTTACGCCTCCAGGGCCTGGCGATCAGCCATATCCATGAGGACCCTTTCCCTTGCCTTGTCAATGCCAAGTTCCTTACGTTTCTTGTCAATGTGGGCAATCATCTTATGGGCGTGCTTGATGGGATCAATCTCAAGGTCCCACATTCCGCCTGTAATGCCTTCAAATCCCTTGGTCAGGTAGTCGTGGAACACAGGTGCTCCGGATGTGGGCAGGGTTACTCCGAATACGGTGTAAACGCCGGATGCCACAAAATAGTGACCAATGGAAATCGCCTTTTCGCTCATCCACTCAGGGGCGCTGCCTGCAACCGGAAGATCACAGATATCGTGGCCAAGGCCGCCTGCCTTTACAACTTCTGTTGCGGCAAGCAGAATTCTTGAGTTGTCAACGCAGGATCCTAGGTGAAGGACCGGCGGAATACCCACAACCTCACACACCTCGGCAAGCCCCGGTCCGCAATGGACAGCGGCAGCTTCTGGGGTCAGGAGACCCGCCATGGCGCAGGCTATTGCATTACAGCCGGTGGTGAGAACGATCACGTCGTTTTTGATCAGCTCCTTAACAACCCTTACATGACCGTCATTGTGCTTGGTTCTTGCATTGTTGCAGCCTACGACGCCTGCTATACCGCGGATGCGGCCGTTGATTATGTTGTCGTTCAAGGTGTAGTAGGTACCCCTGAAGGTTCCGCCCAGATGGTATTGAATGGATTCAACTCCGAATCCTGCAATCTGGGTTGCTTTCTGCTGGGGTATCATCACTTCACGGTTGCGGTTTTCAAAGTTGTCTATGGCGATTTTAACGATGCGTGTTGCATCTTCAAGGGCATGGTGCTCGTCAAACTCGATGTGGAGAACGCTCTTCTCCTCCATTCTTGCGATGGGGTGGGTGGTGATGATCTTTGTATGGAAACATTCTGCTACGTTGGCGATGTTTTCCATGATGCACTGGATATCAACAACCATGGCATCACAGGCACCAGTGATGATGGCGAGTTCCTGCTGGAGGAAGGTGGCCGCAGTTGGAATGCCGTGGCGCTGGAGAAGCTCATTGGCCGTGCAGCAGATGCCTCCAAGCTGGATGCCCTTGGCGCCCTTGCTCTTGGCATAGTCGATCATCTCCTGGCTCTGGGCAACGGCAACGATAATTTCGGAAAGAATGGGCTCATGACCGTGGACGATGATGTTGACATGATCCTCCTTCATGATACCGAGGTTTGCCTCGCTCTGGAGGGGGAAGGGGGTTCCGAACAGAACGTCCTGGAGATCGGTTGCGAGCATTGAGCCGCCCCATCCGTCTGCAAGGGCTGCACGGGTTCCCTGTTTCATGAGGTTCTTGTAGTCCTGGTCAACACCCATGTGGGTCCGGTGCATGATTTCGACGATCTCGCGGTCAATGTTTCTGGGAAGAACACCCAGTTTTTTCCATTTTTCATAGAGTGGTTTTGGGGCCCGTTTTAGGTTGAGAAGCTCTCCCTCAGGTTTTCCCCACTCCGCAAGGGCTATCTCGCCAACTTCAACGGCAATTTCATAAATATCCCTGTCCTTTGTCTCACCGTCAACTTCAACGGTGGTTGCCACGCCAAGGGTGGGGGCAAGGGCCATGAGTTTTACCGTATCTTTGATCTTGTAGGCATCGGTTTCCTGGCGGGCTGCGGCAAGGAAAACTTCAGCAACGCCCCTGCCGTGGTCTGAGTGGGCGGCTGCACCGCCTGCAATCATTCTGATGAAGTTACGTGCCGCAATTGTATTGGGTGTTGCACCGCAAAGGCCCTTTCGCGTGTCTTTGCCTTCAATGCCAGCCTTGGGAAGGGGCAGCCTGCAGGGACCCATTGAACAATTTTTGCAGCAAATTCCCTGGGTACCGATGTTACAGGCCTTCATGGTAACAGCTCTGTCAAAGATGGTGTCTATGCCAAGTTCCTGGGCCCGGGCAATCAACTGCTGGGATGCTACGTCAATGGTTGCTTCCATGGGATTTGCGAGTTTGGTTGCCTTTTCTTTCTTGGCAACCGTTGCTTTCTTTGCTTCTGCCATTAGAGGTTCCTCCTCCTATTGTGTGTAATTCCATGTACATAAAATATGACAGCCGTTTTAATGAACCTAGGCAGTATGCCTTCTGTGTGTCCTATTCAGGCTTTCAAGTATCTTGTCAAGTTCTGACAGCTGTACACTGGCCGCTGTCATGGAGACCTGTTTTTTCTTTGGTTCAGTTGCTCGTTTTGCCGCATTCTCAGCCCTTTCCTGGGCTCTTTTGTCCCTTAAAGCCTGCTCTTCTGCCTCTAACTTATCTATGGCATCTGCTTCGGCTTTTGCCTTGGCTTTTATCTCAGCCTCAGCCTTTGCAGCGGCATCTGCTGCTGCCTTTGCCTTTGCAGCCTTTTCAGCCTCGGCCTTTGCCGCAGCATCTGCCACAGCCTTAGCCTCGGCATCTGCCGCAGCCTTTGCCTCAGCAGCTGGATCCACGGCAGGCTCTGCTCCAAAAAGATCCTTGGGTGCCTTAGGTTCGTTTGCAAAAAGATCTATTGCCATTGTGATTATTCTCCCCTGAAATTAAGCGTTTAGTTTCTCAATGACTTGGGCAACGGTCATTTTGTGCTGATCTGCCGTATGCTGAATGTCTTGTTTGGTGCAGCCTCTTTTTGTCAAGAGAGCGGCAAGGTCGATTCCAAGGCTCTTTGCTGCGGCCTCGATGGGATCTTCTGTGGCAGCGGCGGGAGCCGGAGATGCGGCCGGAACAGCAGCTTCTTTCTTAGGAGCAGCAGCAGCCTTTGCAGGGGCGGCTTTTTTCTCTTCCTCCATGGTGAGATCTGGTGCAGGGGCAAGTTCTGCAAAGTCAATCTCAACGTCATCCAGCCGTTTTGTAATGGGAGCCACGTTCATGGCTGAGCCACCGTCCGAGATGAGATCTATAAAGGATTTAACCAGCTTGATCGACTCTGGATGACGCATGATAAGGATGCTGGAGCCTGCCATGAGGTAGGTTACGGCACCGACGGCCTCCATGAGGATGCCCCGGCGCTCTGGATCTCCGAGTGTTGGTGCCTCTTCAACGGGTTGTTTTGCCTCTTTGCACTTCCAGATTTCGTTGGCAAGGTTGTTGATCATGGGCAGTTGAAGCTTGTCGTCCCCCTGGGTCAGGGCTGCCATGTTTAGGCGCTCCATTACCGAGTAGGTGTACTCCAGGCCGTATCCAAGACCACCTGTGGTCGGGTCCACAAGGACCCTGTCAAGGGGCATGCCAAGATTCTCAAGGAGGATGTTGACCTGTTTCGCAAGGTTTACGTCAATGGGGGATGAGGAGACGATGGTGTGTTTGTAGCCCATTGCCGCTGCACCGATGCCCTTATGGTTCTTTTCCTCCACAGGACCCAGAATCAGGTTTTCTCCATCACACTCAGCTGCAATTTTTTTAAGGACCTCTTCATCTTTAGCCGGGGAGGTGCATCCCCATATAATCAGGGGTACCTCGATGGCAGCCAGTACTTTTTTTACCGTTGCCGCAGCCTCGTCAGGCGTTGCATTCTTGTCGTTTGGATCAATGCTCTTGAGCTGAAGAACGATGATGTCTGCTCCGTACTCCTCCACGCATTTTTTTGCCCAGGCTGCAGGGTCGTTTAAAACGTCCTTAAAGGGTGCGACAATTGAAGCTGGCCACTCTTCGGGTTCCATGTCCCAGATCTCCATGGCAATAACGGGCTTGTGGGGCATCTTTCCTTCAAACTGATAAAAGGGATAGCTGGTCTGACCTCCCACGGTAATGGCAGTATCTCCCTTACCGATTGTTATTCCCTTTATCGCTCCGGCATAGGATTCTTTCGTGATTTCAAATCCCACTTTTACCTCCTTATAAGTGATAGTTATTGGTTGCAGATTGGATATAAAAAAAATGATCAAATGTAGATAAGATCATAGGAAACACAAAAGGCAAAAAGCCAGGACCTGTGGGACGGCATGGAACGACAATTGAGTCAGCCGGTTGTATGGATGATTTGATAACAGTCATTCCTCCCTTCCCCAAAAAAAGGTTGTTGTGCTCGTTAAACCAAGGTGACCTTTGGTTTCTATAGTATCATGATTTATAACCCGGATCTGCTTTTGTCAATAGTGGAATAAATTAATTGTTGCAGGGTATTGAAAAAACAGAGCAAAAAAACAGGGGCGAAATAGATGCGATTTTCCCATTAAATAAATTCAATTTATTTAATGGGAAATCATTATTGTTCGGGTTGTGAATCAGGTCAAAATATGTGATCTGTTTTTTTCGAAATTCCTAAATAGTGCTTGACTCATATGCTCTATTATTGGAATATGATCATTTGAAAATTAATGGTAATTTAGATCATGTGTTTAAGACCTAACGGGCTCGGTTCCCTGAGCCCCAACAATTAAAAAGGAGTTAACCATGGCATTAGATCCAACCAAGCATGCAGACTGGGAAATTGCCCAGGACGCAGAAAAAGACATGCTCACGATTTACGAAATTGGCGAAAAACTTGGATTGACCAAGGAGGAGCTGCTTCCCCAGGGCCATTACATCGCAAAGGTTGATTTCCGTGCGGTCCTCGAGCGCCTAAAGGACAAGCCCGATGGTAAATACATTAATGTAACCGCTATCACTCCCACTCCCCTTGGTGAAGGAAAATCCACATCTTCCATGGGGCTTGTACAGGGGCTTGGCAAGCTTGGTAAAAGTGTATCTGCGGCCATTCGTCAGCCTTCGGGCGGCCCCACCATGAATATCAAGGGTTCTGCCGCAGGCGGCGGTCTTGCCCAGTGCATCCCCCTGACTCCTTTTTCCCTTGGCTTTACCGGCGACATCAACGCCATCATGAACGCCCACAACCTTGCAATGGTAGCCTTGACATCCCGTCTCCAGCACGAGAGAAACTATACGGACGAGCAGTTGGAACGTCTTTCCGGCATGAAGCGCCTCGACATCGATCCAACCAACGTGGAGATGGGCTGGATCATGGATTTTTGCTGCCAGGCCTTGAGAAACATCATCATCGGCATCGATGGAGTAAATGGAAAATCCGACGGCTTCATGATGAAATCCAAGTTTGGTATCGCAGTTTCGTCTGAAGTCATGGCCATACTCGCCGTTGCCACGGATCTTAAAGACATGCGCGAGAGAATGGGCAAGATCGTTGTTGCCTACACTAAAAAGGGTAAGCCCGTTACCACCGAAGACCTTCAGGTTGCGGGTGCCATGACGGCATGGATGGTTGACGCGCTTAATCCCTCGCTCATTCAGACCCTCGAAGGCCAGCCGGTTTTCGTCCATGCAGGACCGTTCGCCAACATAGCCATTGGTCAGAGCTCGATCATTGCAGACAGGGTTGGGCTCAAGCTTGCCGATTACCACATCACTGAATCCGGATTCGGTGCAGATATCGGTTTTGAGAAATTCTGGAACTTAAAGTGCCGTTTCTCAGGATTGGTGCCCAACTGTGCCGTTATCGTTGCTACCATCCGTGCCCTTAAATGCCATGGCGGGGCGCCTGTTCCGGTTCCTGGTAAGCCCATGCCGGAAGAGTATAGCTCAGAGAACGTAGAGTGGGTTGCAAAGGGATGCGCCAACCTCGTCCATCACATTAAAAACGTGAAAAAGGCCGGCATCAGCCCGGTTGTCTGCATCAACGCTTTTTACACGGATACCGATGCTGAGATCGCCAAGGTTCGTGAACTCGCAGAAGCGGGCGGTGCAAGAGTAGCCCTTTCCCGCCATTGGGAAAAGGGTGGTGACGGCGCAATCGAGTTTGCAAAAACCGTTATCGAGGCATGTGAAGATAAGACAGATTTCAAGTTCCTTTATGAGCTTGATATGCCCCTTAAGGAGAGAATCGAACTTATTGCCAAGGAGGTTTATGGGGCAGACGGTGTTGACTACTCTAATGCGGCAAATGTCTCCCTTGCCAGAATCCAGGCAGACCCCGAGCTGGCAAAGCTTGGTATGTGCATGGTAAAAACCCATCTTTCCCTTTCGGACAACCCTGCGCTCAAGGGTGTTCCCACAAACTGGAGACTCGCCATCAGGGAGGTCTTGACTTACGGCGGTGCGGGATTCATCGTGCCCGTTGCCGGAGCCATAAGCCTCATGCCTGGAACAGGGTCAAACCCCGCTTTCAAACGTGTTGATGTTGATGTGGAAACAGGAAAGGTCCAGGGCGTATTCTAGCCGGAGGTTAAGTTTCCTTAATTCAAAAGGAGAAAGAAATGAGTGCAGAAATTATCAGTGGAACTGAAATACGCAAGCAGATTCTTGAAGAGGTAAAGAAGGACGTAGAGGAGATGAAGGCAAAACACGGCAAGGTTCCAGGTCTTGTGACTATCCTTGTCGGCAGCAGTCCTGCTTCCATAAGTTATGTTACCCTCAAGGTGAAGACGGCCCTTAGCGTCGGCTTTAAAGAGATCCAGGACGATCAGCCAGATGATATACCTGAGGCCGATCTTCTTGCCCTGATCGATAAATACAACAAGGATCCTGAGATTCACGGTATCCTTGTTCAGCTTCCCCTTCCCAAGCACATTGATGAGAAAAAGGTTCTCAACGCCATCAATCCTGACAAGGACGTGGACGCCTTTCATCCGGTTAATGTAGGTCGTCTCATGATCGGCGGGGACGAGGCGAAGTTTCTGCCCTGCACCCCGGCCGGCATCCAGGAGATGATTATTCGGTCGGGTACAGAAACTTCAGGTGCCGAGGTCGTTGTGGTGGGCCGTTCTAACATCGTTGGAAAACCCATTGCCATGATGATGGCCCAGAAGGGTGTGGGTGCAAACGCAACCGTCACCATCGTTCATACCCGCACCAAGGACCTTGCATCCCATTGCAAGCGGGCCGATATCCTGATTGTTGCGGCAGGTGTGCCTGATCTCGTAAAACCCGAATGGATTAAACCGGGTTCCACGGTCATTGATGTGGGGGTCAACAGGGTCGGTATGAACGAAAAGACCGGCAAGGCCATCCTCAAGGGTGATGTTGACTTTGACAAGGCAAAGGAAATTGCCGGTAAGATAACGCCAGTTCCCGGCGGTGTCGGACCCATGACCATTGCCATGCTCATGAAGAACACCTTGAAATCAGCTCAGTTTGCCCTAGGTAAATAGATTTAATCAGATTTGACAAAGCCGGAAAGCAGCGCTCGCTGCTTTCCGGCTTTTTTTGTTTTTTATGTTCAGCAGGGGGATACCGACTGTCGCCCTCCCTTTGATACTGATATCCAAAATTAGAATTGATGTTTTTTGGTTAATATTATTGCAATTTTCAGATTTTGTTCTACCTTATGCATATTTGTTTGTAGTCAGTAGGTAGTAGCTAACAGTTAAAAGATAACAGCTAACAATGGAGATAAAGATGACAGATAAGCTGGATGTATTCCTTGACGAACTCCAGGATAAAATTTTTGAAGAGGCAAGAGCTTCCCTTGGCGAGGAGGGGTTTAAACGATGGCAGAACCCCAGATTCCGGGGCAGGCTGGAAGATTTTGATGTCCATGGCCACGCCCTGGGAGATTGCGGGGATTCCATGGATATTTACCTCAAGTTTGAAAGGGACCGGGTGATAGGGGCTTCCTATATTACCGATGGTTGCGGATCAAGTAATGTGTGTGGATCTTTTGCCGCAGAGCTGGCCATTGGCATGCGTGTTGAAGAGCTTGCAGACATCACAGGAGATCTGATACTGTCTAAGCTTGGCAGTATGCCGGAAGATGACAGGCATTGTGCCTTTCTTGCAGCCGGAACCGTGCAGGAGGCATTAAGGGTTTATATGACAGGTTCCAATGAAAGCAAGGGCAGAGCCTGATGGAAAATGAACAGGATATGGTGACCGTTCAGGTCAATCTGGATATAGGCGTTGAGGCCTTGAAAAGTGTGGTCGCAAACGCCAAGGCCGTTGCCGGCAAAGACGACAGAGGTATTTACCGGGTGGACACGGCAGACAAGCTTGGAGAGATGATTTCACGTTTTCTCCTTAAGGCAGATTTTCAGGGGTTTGCACAGAATTTGGAAAATTATAAATAAAGGGGGCAGGTTTTGCCCAGGGAGACGGTATGAGTAAGGTAATTGCACTGGCCGGAAAGGGAGGTGTCGGTAAAACTACTGTGGCGGCTCTGATTTTGCGTCAATTGACAAACAGGGGGGAATCCCCCGTGCTTGCGGTTGACGCCGACCCCAACAGCAACCTCGGAGAAACTCTTGGCATAAAGGTCGATAAAACCGTGGGGGATGTTAGGGAAGATTTCATGAGAGATCCCCAGGGGGTTCCTTCGGGGATGGACAAGATAGTATACCTTGAGATGCTCATAAATCAGGTGATAATCGAAGAGGAGAAGTACGATCTTCTCGTGATGGGCCGTCAGGAGGGCCAGGGGTGCTACTGCATGGTCAACAACATTCTCAACCGCTTTACAGAAGAACTTGAGAAAAATTATAAGTACCTCATGGTGGACAATGAGGCAGGTATGGAGCACTTGAGCCGGAGGACCAGGGGCAATGTGGACATGCTGCTGCTCATCACAGACTATGCCCTGCGGGGGTTAAGGGCCGTTGGCAGGATTAAATCCATGCTGCCCGACCTGAAGCTGAACGTCAAAAATGTGGGCCTCGTTGTCAATCGTGCACCGGCCAAGCTTGGACAGAAATTTCTGGACGAGTGTGAAAAAATCGGAGTTCCAATAATCTGCACTATTCCAGATGATACCGCACTTCTTGATTTTGATATGGAGAGGCGTTCGTTGATGGAGTTGCCCGATGATTCTGTGGCGGTTAAGGCTGTGGATGAATTAATGGAACATGTCGTCAAAAAGCTGAATTAGGAAGGTAGGAGAAACATGCAAGGAGAAACAATGGACAAGTTAGATGCGATTTTTGCCCCGGAATCCATAGCCGTAATCGGTGCATCCACCCAAAAGGGCAAGGTGGGTCATGATATTTTTGCCAATATTCTGTTTGGTGGTTATAAGGGGACCATCTATCCCGTTAATCCCAAGGCCAAGTCCATCATAGGTGTAAAATGCTACACCTCGGTGACCAACATCCCGGACCCCATCGACCTTGCCATGGTGATTCTCCCTCCGAAGCTTGCCCTTCAGGCTGTGAAAGACTGCATTGCCAAGGGAGTCAAAGGGGTGGTGATCGTGTCGGCAGGGTTTAAGGAGGTTAGGGGTGAGGGTGCTGAAATTGAGGAAGAGATCAAGGAGATGTGCCGTAAGGCCAACATTCGCCTGGTCGGTCCCAACTGCCTTGGGGTTATCAACCCAGCGCCCGAGGTTTCCCTTAATGCCAGTTTCTCCAGCCGGATGCCAGCGGCTGGAAACGTATCGTTTATCTCCCAGAGTGGCGCTTTATGCACAGCGGTCCTTGACTTTGCCGCTGACAAGGGTTTTGGGTTTTCAAAGTTCATCTCCATTGGCAACAAGGCTGACGTGGATGAGCTTGATCTTTTGCGCTATTATCACAAGGATCCCAATACCGATGTGGTCATGATTTACATGGAAGAACTCTCTCGGGGGGCTGAGGAGTTTATCTCAGAGGTCCGGGAGATGACCTCCGGGATCAATCCAACCCCGGTCATCGCCATAAAATCGGGCACATCTGTTGCCGGAGCTGCGGCTGCCGCCTCCCACACGGGTGCCCTTGCAGGTTCTGATGCCATCTATGACGCCATTTTTTCCCAGGCCGGAATTATCCGCTGCCATACGGTCAACGAACTCTTTGATTATGCCCAGGCCCTTGCCGCAAAGAAAATCCCCACAGGTGACAGGATCGCCATTGTTACCAATGCTGGCGGACCGGGAATCATTGCCACAGATATGAGCGAAAACTCCGGATTGTCCCTTGCAAGTTTTACAGATGAGACCATTGCCGAACTGCATAAATATCTGCCGCCCACGGCAAATTTTCATAACCCGGTGGACGTGATTGGAGATGCAGCACGGGATCGCTATGAAAATACCCTTGCCACCGTCTTAAGTGATTCAGGGGTGGACGGAGTTTTGATCATACTGACACCCCAGTCCATGACCGATGCCATGGGAACGGCAGAGGCCATTGTCAATATTGCAAGGAACGCCATTAAGCCCATTGTATGTGCGTTCATGGGGGTGGTGGACGTATCCGACGG
>Ga0265295_1007743_pt1 | contig 12216 bp, 10 predicted proteins | sample Munlansysbiofilm_FD_192503 | JGI IMG/M metagenome (GOLD analysis project Ga0265295, IMG submission 192503) | Leachate microbial communities from a municipal landfill in Southern Ontario, Canada - Methane capture system biofilm | ecosystem: Engineered > Solid waste > Landfill > Unclassified ... | reverse complement strand
AAGTCGTAACAAGGTAGCCGTTGGGGAACCAGCGGCTGGATCACCTCCTTTCTAAGGAGCAGGCCAGGCGTTAAGCCCGGCCAGGCCAGCGTCAAAGCCTTCGGGCCTTGACGGCATGTTTCATGGCGCTGTTCTTTTTCCGGAGAGCCGGAATAGGGTAGTCGGGGCGCATAGCTCAGTTGGTTAGAGCGCGTCTCTGATAAGGATGAGGTCCGTGGTTCGAGTCCACGTGCGCCCACCACGACCGCCAAAGTGTGATTGCTGTTTTGGACGCCAAGACACACGAAAACACACCAAGTCACACTAAGGTGAGGTGCCCTGAAAGGGCAACCTAATAAAGCCCAGGGTAAGCGAGGCCGCAGGCCGAGCGCAACCCTGGGTAGGGAACCCAAAAAAATCAAGCACCCTGTAAGGGTGCTACTAAAATTTACCCGTTATTATTTCGGGTTAGCTCTTTGACAATCGCATAGTCGAAACAAGAATCAGTAATAGAAGAAGAACAACTTCACAAGCCGCCGTCGCGCGTAATTTTCCGTCATGCGCGTCGGCGCGACACAGGAGGGGTTTACTCATGCCCCTCCCGGTCTGTCCGATTTTGGCGGCCAGACTGTATGGGCTTATGGCGGATGCCTTGGTGACAGAAGGCGATGAAGGACGTGGCAAGCTGCGATAAGCCGCGGGTAGGCGCATGCCGCCTTTGATCCGCGGATTTCCGAATGGAGCAATCCGGCGTCCCTGATGGGGCGTCATTGCGCGCTGAACACATAGGCGCGCAAGGCAATACCCGGGGAAGTGAAACATCTCAGTACCCGGAGGAAAAGAAAACAACAGTGATTCCGCCAGTAGTGGCGAGCGAACGCGGAACAGCCTAAACCGGCAGGCTTGCCTGCCGGGGTTGCGGGACCAGCAACAAAGCAGAAAGCGGACCAAGCGCGAGACTCTGGAAAGTGTCGCCGCAGCGGGTGATAGCCCCATGCGCGTAAACTCCTCTCCCTGCGAGCTGGCTCCCAAGTAGGACGGGACACGTGAAACCCCGTCTGAATCCGGAGGGCCCACCCTCCAAGGCTAAATACTATCTGTCAACCGATAGCGCACAAGTACCGCGAGGGAAAGGTGAAAAGAACCCCGCAAGGGGAGTGAAATAGAACCTGAAACCATAAGCCTGCAAGCTGTGGGAGCCGGAATTTCCGGTGACCGCGTGCCTTTTGCATAATGAGCCTGCGAGTTGTCCTGCGCGGCAAGGTTAAGTCGAAGACCTGGCCGAAGCGAAAGCGAGTGCGAACAGCGCGATTCAAGTCGCGCGGGGCAGACCCGAAACTGAGTGATCTATCCATGGCCAGGCCGAACCCCCGGTAACGCGGGGTGGAGGGCCGAACCAGTACATGTTGAAAAATGTTTGGATGAGCTGTGGATAGGGGTGAAAGGCCAATCAAACTCAGTGATAGCTGGTTCTCTCCGAAATAGCTTTAGGGCTAGCCCCAGGATTTATGAACGCGGGGGTAGAGCGACTGTTCGGCAGCGGGTCCCCACCGGGATGCCAAAGCCGGCCAAACTCCGAATACCGCGTCTCTTTGCCTGGGAGTCAGACCCCGGGGGATAAGCTCCGTGTGGTCGAAAGGGAAACAGCCCGGACCGCCGTCTAAGGCCCCTAATAGCGCGTTGAGTGGTTTTAAGGAAGTGGAGTCGCACAGACAGCTAGGATGTTGGCTTAGAGGCAGCCACCATTTAAAGATTGCGTAACAGCTCACTAGCCGAGTGATTCCGCGCCGAAAATGATCGGGACTGAAACGCGCAGCCGAAGACGCGGAATGTGTTCATTCACATTGGTAGGAGAGCGTCCCGTGCAGGCTGAAGGTCAAGCGTGAGCGAGGCTGGACCGCACGGGAGTGATCATGCAGGCATGAGTAACGAAAAGGAGGGTGAGAATCCCTCCCGCCGAAAGTCCAAGGTTTCCTGGGCCAGGTTCGTCCGCCCAGGGTTAGTCGGCTCCTAAGGCGAGGCCGAAAGGCGTAGTCGATGGACAGCGGGTTAATATTCCCGCACCGCATTTTGCCAGCGATGGCGGGACGCGGAAGGCCGGGCAGGCCCCCTGCTGGAATAGGGGGTCCAAGCGCGTAGGGCGCTGTGTAGGAAAATCCGCACAGCAATAGCCTGAGGCGTGACGGGGTGCAACTCCTGCGGGAGGAGCGAAGCTGCCGCCGGCCATGCCGCCAAGAAAAGCGTCTAAGCGTTTTAACGCATAATGCGACCGTACCTAAACCAACACAGGTGGACTGGTTGAACAAACCGAGGCGCTCGGGAGAAACCACGTTAAGGAACTCGGCAAACTAGCCCCGTAACTTAGGGATAAGGGGTGCTCGGAGCGGTTGGCTTTACTAGCGATTGCAGGCCGCGCCGAGCCGCAGTGAAAAGGCCCAGGCGACTGTTTAACAAAAACATAGCACTCTGCCAAGTCGCAAGACGACGTATAGGGTGTGACACGTGACCAATGCCGAAAGGTCAAGCGGAAGGGTCAGCGGCAACGCGAAGCCCGGATGTGAAGCCCCGGTGAATGTCGGCCGTAACTATAACGGTCCTAAGGTAGCGAAATTCCTTGTCGGGTAAGTTCCGACCTGCACGAATCGTGTAACGATCTGGGCGCTGTCTCAACGTGGATCCCGGTGAAGTTGTAGTTCCGGTGAAAATGCCGGATACCTGCGGAAGGACGGAAAGACCCCATGAACCTTTACTGTAGCCTGGCACTGGCGGCTGGGCGTCCATGTGTAGAATAGGTGGGAAGCTTTGAAGCTCCGGCGCCAGCCGGGGCGGAGCTGCCTGTGAAATACCACCCTTGGACGTCTGGTTTTCTAACCGGAGAGCGTGAATCCGCCTCCGGGACCCTGCCAGGCGGTCAGTTTGACTGGGGCGGTTTCCTCCCAAAATGTAACGGAGGAGTTCGAAGGTCGGCTCGCCGCGTTTGGCAATCGCGGGACAGAGCGCAAGGGCATAAGCCGGCCTTACTGCAAGACCGACGGGTCGAGCAGTCGCGAAAGCGGGACCTAGTGATCCAGCGGTTGAATGTGGCATCGCCGTTGCTCATCGGATAAAAGGTACTCTGGGGATAACAGGCTGATCGCGCCCAAGCGTCCACAGCGACGGCGCGGTTTGGCACCTCGATGTCGGCTCATCACATCCTGGGGCTGAAGCAGGTCCCAAGGGTTCGGCTGTTCGCCGATTAAAGTGTTACGCGAGCTGGGTTCAGAACGTCGTGAGACAGTTCGGTCCTTATCCTCCGCAGGCTAAGGACGGTTGACGGGCGCGCCCCCTAGTACGAGAGGACCGGGGGCGGGTGACCTCTGGTGTTCCGGTTGTCTGGCCTACGGGCATTGCCGGGTAGCTATGTCGCGACAGGATAAGCGCTGAAAGCATCTAAGCGCCAAGCCCCCCCGAAGAAGGCCGTCCCTGGTCGCAAGACCCTAAAGACCCCCGGAAGACCACCGGGTTGACAGGGCGCAAGTGGAAGACCCGCGAGGGTTGCAGCTTAGCGCTACTGATAGGTCGTGAGGTCTGGCCGCCTTCTCCCCACGGCAGGGCAATGCCCTATCGCGGGGAGAAAACAAGACGCGAAAAAGGCTTGGTTCTTTTTCTGCACGGAACTGCTTTGAGATTCGACTATGCTTTTGTCATTTGATTTTGGCTGGTGGCAATAGCGGGGAGGCAACACCCGTTCCCATCCCGAACACGGCCGTTAAGAGCCCCTGCGGCGATGATACTGCGTTCAAGAGCGCGGGAAAGTAGCGCGCTGCCAGCCTTTTTTTAAGACGAGAGAGACCCCAGGAAAAGGGACTCTCTCGTTTTTTTTTTGGGGGGGGAATCGGACGAATTGGACGTATCGGACGAATCGGACGTATCATTTTATCGGACGAATCGGACTTATCGGGCGTATCGGACATGGTTTTTGGGCATTATGTCTTTTAGTGTACTTACAACTGACTGTGGTAGCTTGGCCAGGCGCGGCGAGCTGCGCTGCGCACATGGCTGCATACAGACCCCGGTTTTTATGCCGGTGGGCACCCAGGGCAGCGTGAAGGCGATGAGTAACCTGGAACTCGAAGAGCTGGGCGCCGAAATAATCCTGGGAAATACATATCATCTGAATTTGCGCCCCGGCATGGAACTGATCGAAGAGGCCGGCGGACTGCATAAATTTATGAACTGGAAAAAGCCTATCCTCACAGACAGTGGCGGCTACCAGGTCTTTAGCCTGGGCAAAATGGGGCGCAAAACCGAAGATGGCATGCATTTCCGTTCGCATCTGGACGGCAGTGCATTATTTATCGGACCGGTGGAAGCCATGCGTATACAGCGTATCCTGGCCTCGGACATAGCCATGGTCTTTGACGAATGCTGCCCCTGGCCGGTGAGCCACCAGGAAGCCAAGCGCTCATTGCAAACCACCCTGCGCTGGGCGGCACAATGCCGCGAGCAGGAACGCGCCCCGCAGCAGAAAATTTTCGGCATCGTGCAGGGCAGTAGCTATGCCGACCTGCGTAGCGACGCTGTGAAGGCAATCAGCGATATGCAATTTGACGGCATTGCCGTGGGCGGCGTGAGCGTAGGCGAGCCGGAGTCAGTTATGCTGGAGGCGCTCGATGTTTGCGCTCCTCTGTTGCCACAACATCTGCCGCATTATTTAATGGGTGTGGGTACACCCAGGCAGTTAGTGGCCGGTATTTTGCGCGGCATAGATATGTTCGATTGCGTTTTGCCCACCCGCATGGCCAGAAATGGCAGTGCCTATACCCCCAGCGGTACCATTCCAGTCAAGGCGGCACGCTACAAGGATGATTTCAGTCCCATACAGGAAGACTGCGCCTGCTATGCCTGCCGGAACCATAGCAAGGCGTATATCAGGCATCTCCTGCATAGCGGTGAAATATTGGGGGCCAGGCTAATGACTATACATAACCTGCACTTCTATATAAACCTTATGAGACAGTGCCGTAAGCACCTGGAAGAGGGAAGCTTCTATAAATTCGCCCAGGAAGTCATACAGCGCTACCCGGAAGCCAAAGGCAAGTATCAGCAGCCTGAGACCCCAATCTGAACCCCGTCCAAAAAGCCCTTGAACCACAAAGGCATACGAAGGGGGAGGACACGAAGAGACACGAAGGGGCACGAAGGCACACTAAGGGCTTATGCGGCGCCTGCCCGTTTTGGTTTGTTGGGAAAAGAGAGCCGGACAAAGCAGAAAAACTCGATGACATCGCATAAAAACGCAAATTTTCTGCTAAAATTCTAATTTTAGCCGAAAACTACTTGGTGTGTCTTAGTGTAGCTTCGTGTGTCTTCGTGTCCAAATTCCTGCCAGGCTACCTTTTTGGACTGGATTCGATTTAGCCAACAGGCCGCACTGAGGCAGGCCTGACTCGAAATAAAGCCAATGGGAATTATATTAAGCGGCATACCTGAAGTCAATTTTCCCGATATTTTCATTTAAGGAAACGCTGCCATGAACGGCGATCTAGTTGTGGTGGGCGCGGTTGCCGACGACCCGCTGGCCAATGACCTGGCACACTACTTGCACCAGGAGACGGAAATCTCCGACTTGCTGGCATATAAATGCTTTGCCAACACCGAGTTCTGCCCGCGCTTCATTAGCGACGAACAGGACATGGACCATATAGGCCATTTTCTGGATGGCAAAACCCTGGTTCTGGTATCCTCCTGCTCCGGCGAGCTCTCGCGCAACTCGCGCGCCATGCGCAGCTTCCTGGTGGCCAGGGCCGCCAAGGACAACGGCGCCAAACGAGTGATCCTGGTGGAACCCGACCTGTTTTACAGCGCCCAGGACCGCGGCCCGAGACACGAACATGGCAAAAGCGGAGTTGACCGCCCACAGCATGACTTGAAGAAATTTGACGGGCAGCCCTTTTCGGCTCTGCTTTATGCCGACCTGCTGAAGGCCAGCGGCGTCGATGTGGTGATGACAGTGCACAATCATTCCGACGCTGTGCAAGAACTCTTCAGCCAGCACTTCAAAGAATGCTTCTATAATCTCTGCCCAGCGGAAATATATGCCAACTATCTGGCCAATTACGGCCTTACCGCCCATGATGACATCGCCAAGGGACTGGTTATCTGCGCCCCGGACAATGGCGCGGCCCCCTTTGCCAAAGAGGTGTTCAGGCATCTGAACAAGGAGAATGAAAACCTCTTGCTCCTACAGGGAAAACCATCATTGCTGTTAATGGACAAGGAGCGCTGCGGCGAGCGCAAAGTGAGGATGATGGTGCATCAGGACAGCCCCTGCACACTGCCGGAGCTGGCCGGACGCGTCGTAGTGGTCTGCGACGACATGGTGCGCACCGGCGGCACCATCGCCGAGTGCTGCCGCTACCTGAAGGAGGCCGGCGTCAGCCGGGTGATCTTCGTGGTCACTCACTTCTATTCCTCGCCGGAGGTGAAGGAAAACCTGCATGTCAATATCATTGACGATATTATCACCACCAACACACTGCCCAATATCCTTAACCGTGATATGCAGGGCAGGCTCAGACACAAGATGCTTGTGCTCAAAATAGAGCGCTGGATAGTCAACGCGCTGTTGTCCAAGGTGATGAAGGTCAATGCCCGGCCCTATGTGCCGCCATATACCATAGATGTGTCGCGCAAGAATCCGCGCTGGTCGCTAAGCCAACTGCTACCCGACAACCCCTAGAAAATCAATTCGCCCCCTGGGATCGCCGGCATCCTTGCCGGCTCCCCGCTCCCCTTCGTGTCTCTTCGTGTCCTCTCCCCCCACTATCATCTAGTCGCCATGCCTAATGATATCGCCGCTGATTTTCTCACTTTTCTCAATGCCGCTCCCAGCGTATTCCACGTCTGCGCCACATTGCAGGAAAAGCTGCTTGCTGCCGGCTTTACGCATTTAGACGAGAGGCTGCCCTGGACACTTCAACCTGGTCAGGCCGGTTTTATCAGCCGCAACGGCAGCGCTCTGGCTGCCTTTAGACTGGCAGAGCAGGGCGCCCCGCAGGCTGCGCCATTTCGCATCGTGGCCGCACACAGCGACAGCCCGGCCTTAAAGCTCAAACTGCCCGCCGCCAAAATGCAGGCCGGCAGCTTGCGCGTCCCGGTGGAACCCTACGGTTCGCTCATACACAGCAGCTGGCTGGACCGCCCCCTGGCACTGGCCGGACGCATTATAACTGAGGATGGGCAAGCCAGCCTAGTGGACTCCAGACGCGCCCTGGCGGTTATCCCAAATATCGCGCCGCATATGCAGCGCAGTCTTAACGATGGCTTTGTCTATAACCCGCAGCAACACCTGGCCGCCTTGTTTGGCGAGACCAGCATCAGCGAGCTTTTGACTCTGCTGTTGGACGGGCAAAAGCCGGCCTGTCCCGAAGCGCCCCTGGCTGAATTATTCCTCTACGAACCGGAAGCCGCCTGTCTGGCAGGGCTAAAGGAAGACTTGCTGCTGGCCTCCAGGCTGGATAACCTGGCCAGCAGCTATGCCGCCATCGAGGCACTATGCCAGAGCAAGGCTAGCGGCGTGCATCAGGTGGTCTTTTTGGCCGACCACGAAGAAGTGGGCAGCCGCTCGGCACAGGGCGCAGACTCGGCTTTCCTAAAAGACTTCCTGACCCGTATGCTGGGGCAGAACTGCAACGATGAACTGCTGCTCAGAAGCCTGGCCGCCTCATTCCTGCTTTCAGCGGACGCCGCCCATGCCTGGCATCCAAATTTCATGGATGCGCATGACCCCGACTACGCCCCATTACTCAATGGCGGCATAGTCATCAAGGAAAATATCTCCCAACGCTATGCCGGCAGCCTTCCCGCCCAGGCCTGGCTGCGCGCGCTTTGTAAAAAAGCCGGCATCCCCTGGCAATACTTCCAGGTGCGTGCCGACCGACCCTGTGGCTCCACCATAGGACCGGCCTGCTCGGCCCTGCTAGGCGTGCAGGCACTGGACATAGGCATAGCAATGTGGGCTATGCATAGCAACCGCGAAACCGCAGGACGCAAAGACCTGCAATCGATGAAAAATCTGCTCCAGGCATTTTTTGGCTAATAAATCGCTGATTTGCACACAAAGACAGACAAAAAAACACCATAGGCATTAAAAAAGCGGTTGATGCCTAATTTCTACAGTGACAGCCACGTTTTACAGGAAACTGTTTTTTCCTTTTTCCCCCGTTTACTCATAATCGTTTTTTTGCTTTGCGGTTGAACTTTTTACGTTCTATCGCAATTATTTAGAAAAACTCCTAAAATGTTAGCGGCAGCATAGCGCCGTAGGCGCTATACTATGCTTAACCCCAGGCTTCAGCCTGGGGTGGAGACAGCTAAAAAGGGGTGCCTCGTAGAGGCACTACAATGCATCCGGGCTGATTTTTGTTGTTCCCACGGGATGGCTCTGCAAAGGCATACCAAATGGCTTTATATACCTGTCAAGTCTGTAAATACATCTTTGATGACAGCGCCCGCGGCGTGCCCTTTGCTGCTTTGCCAGACAATTGGGGCTGCCCTGAATGCAATGCCGACAAAAGCAATTTCCTGCTGCAGGATAAAAAAAACCCGGACAAGCCCGAAACCCAGCAGAGCGCCGTCCTCAAAACCACACCCTTCGTTTCTGAAGAACTGCATCGTGATTTCGACGAGGTGGAAAAGTGGATGGACGACATACACCAGATCGCCGCCAGCGGCAAGTCTATTGGCGAGGCCATGCGCACACGCCTGCCAGTGATCTCCTGGGACGACATCCTTATCCTGGGCAAGCAGCTCGCCGGCCTGCCCCTGTCCAATGAAGACAAAGTAGTAACGCAGACCATAATCGGGCCGGCCGCCGCCCAGCCCCTCATCCTGGACACCCCCATACTGATCTCGCATATGTCCTTTGGCCTGCTCTCGCCGGAGGCGCAGCTGGCCCTGGCCAAGGCCAGCGCCATGGCCGGCACCGCCATTGGCTCCGGCGGCACTGGGGTGCTGGATAAATGCCTGCATAGCTCCAGGCGCTTTATCCTCGAATATGTCCCCAACCAATATGGCGTCACAGCGGAAAACCTGATGAAAGTAGACGCCGTCGAGATAAAATTCGGCCAGTCTTGCTCGCCAGGCATAGGCTCGGTTATCCCCGGAGCCAATGTCAGCGCCGAGCTGAGCGAGGAGCTGGGCTTCCCCCCAGGGCAGGACATAGTCAGCCCCTCGCGCTTTCCGGATATACGCAGTCCCGAAGAGCTGAAGGCGAAGATAGACTGGCTGCGCGATGCTTCCAACGGCAGGCCCATAGGCGTCAAGCTGGCGGCCGGACATATCGAGGATGACCTGGATTTCGTCCTGGCCGGCGGCCCGGACTTCATCACCATAGACGGGCGCCCCGGGGGTACCGGCTCGGCCCCCAAGTTTATCAAGCTGGCCACCTCGCTGCCCACTATCTACGCCCTTTCCCGGGCCAGACGTTTTCTGGACCGCAATCATGCCGAACACGTGTCGCTCATTATCACTGGCGGCCTGCGTATCTCGCCGGATTTTGCCAAGGCGCTGGCCATGGGTGCCACTGCGGTCGGCATTGCCAGCTCGGCATTGATGGCCCTGGGCTGCCAGCAATTCAAGGTCTGCAATACCGGACGCTGTCCCATGGGCATAATCACCCAGGACCCGGAGCTGCGCCAACGCCTGGATGTGGAGAAGGCCGCAAGGCAGGTGGCCAACTTCCTGCGCGTGAGCACCGAAGAGCTAATCCAGTTTGCCAAGCTGACCGGCAACCATAATGTGCATGGACTAGGACTGAAAGACCTGTGCACCACTAATAGCGAAATCTCGGAACACACCGGCATCGCACACGCCTAAAGGAAACCTAAAAGAGAGCTGCCCAGAAAGGGCAAGCTAACCCGCCTGGTTCTCGCCGCGCAAGTCCGCAAAACTTGCCATGCGGCTAGTCAATTTTCAAAACGGCATTATATTTAGGACTTAGCGCATCGAGTCCATCTTTCTATGGTCTTGTGCCCGAGTAATAACCATAAAAACGAGGTGAATCATGCCAGCAGTAGTAAATAAAGACCTGTGCATTGGTTGCGAGGCCTGTGTCGCCGTCTGCCCTACCGAGGCGATTAGCATGGAAGAAGAAAAAGCGGTGGTTGACGCCGAACTCTGTGTTGACTGCGGCGCCTGCGAAGGCGAATGCCCCGTCGAAGCAATCAAGGTGGAGTAAGCTCTACAGCACGACAAATCCGGCACCAGTCTGCGCAGCAGACCGGTGCCTTTTCTTTTTATGAGCAGTAACACTCAAACTGGAAGCGAGGGCGCCCTCAGTGCGGTGGCCTTGGCTCTGGGTGCGAACCTGGGCCGGGTCGAGCAGACCTTTGCGCAGGCGGTCGCCATGCTGCGCGCCGGCGGGCTGGAAAACATCCAGCTGTCCAGTGTTTATAAAAGCAAGGCGGAGGGCTGTCATCCCGGCACGCCTGACTTCAGCAACAGCGCGCTGACCGGCCTCTGGGGCGACAGCCCGCAGGCGCTGTTGCGCCTCAGCCAGGATATCGAGGTAAGGCTGGGACGGCCCCGAGAGCATGACAGCAGGGCGAGCCGCAGCATTGATATAGACCTGCTCCTTTTTGCACAGCGCAGCATCAACGAGCCGAACTTGCAGCTGCCGCATCCCAGAATGTGCCGCCGCCTCTTTGTTTTACAGCCGCTGGCGGAAATCGCGCCGCACTGGCGACTGCCAGACAGCGGCAAAACCGTGGCGCAATGCCTGCAGGAAATCGTCTAATTTGTGCGTCTTTGTGTGTCTTAGTGTGTCTTAGTGGTTCAATGGCTTTTGGGCGCGGGGCACCATAGCTTGCCGTAAAGCGCGACTTGTGCAGCCTGGCCAATCTTAACTTTAACCTATAAGGATTTCATCATATATGTCATTTGATCAAGGTAGTATTAGCTTTCGTATTTGTTATTTGCCCGAACCATTGCCGGAAGACTTTCTAGAGCGTTTCGCAGCTATGGCCGCAGGCCCACTGCAAGACGTGAAGGACGAACCGGCCTGGGGCTGGGTGTCTGGACGGCATCTGCTCGAAGACCGCATAGACGAAGAGACCTGCAAGCTGGGAGCCTATTATCATCTCTGCCTGAGACAGGCCGAGCGTAAAATCCCGACCTCGCTGCTCAATGCCGAATGTCGTATCATAGAGCTGAACCGCATGGCCGAGAGCGGCCTGGAAAGATTGCCGCGCAAAGAGAAAAAAGACATCAAGGCCGAAGTGCAGGAACGCCTGCTGCCGGAGATGCCGCCGCAAATATCCGGAATATATGTGGTGCTGGATAAAAACGAGAACTATATTTATACCAGTGCCTGCTCGCCTAGACAAATGGACCTGCTGCTGGGGTTCTTCAATAAAACCCTGGGTTTCGAACCCATACCCCTGAGCCTGGAAAACCTGGCCGATGACATACTGGAGATAAACGCCCACCAGGTGCCGCTCTTTAACCTCTCGCCAGACCTGCCAGACGCCGGCGATACCGGCACGCTGGGAGAAAACTTCCTCACATGGCTATGGTACTACCAGGAAAGTAACCACGGACAGCTGCCGCCTAGCCAAATGGGCGAATTCAGCTTCCTCTTGGACGGACCCTTGCAGCTGGTCGCCGAAGGTAATGGCGCCCTGGAAAGCAATATCCGCAAAGGCGCGCCTACCATTAGCGCCGAGGCCAAGGCCGCACTGCAAGTGGGCAAGAAGCTGAGACGGGCCAAGCTGGTCTTCGCGCGTAACCAGGGCGAGGAATGGAGCTTTACCCTAGATGTCAATGACTTCGTCTTCAAAAGCGCAAAGCTGCCTGAGGGCGAGAGCATGGACCGTATCGGCATCTTTGAGGAGCGCATGGAAAATCTCTACATCCTGAGAAGCCTGATGTTTGCAATCTTCCAGCGCTACCTGAAAGAACTCTCCGATGCGCAAAAAGCACAGAAGTACCAGGAAAATGCGAAAAAATGGATCGCTAAAAGAGAGGCGAGGTAGAGAAACACCAAGGGGCTAACAAGGCGGCATTTTTTAGCGGACGAGTCGGACGTATTGGACGTATCATCGGACGAATCGGACGTATCATCGGACGAATCGGACGTATCATCGGACGTATCGGACGTATCATCGGACGTATCGGACGAATCATGGGACGAATCGGACGTATTGGACGTATTGGACGTATCGTTTTTTATTTTTTACTTAGGAGCTTCATATGTTA